>JAEEGG010001188.1_pt1 | contig 71538 bp, 64 predicted proteins | sample 9134161 | NCBI WGS metagenome assembly JAEEGG01 (sample SAMN16246543, study PRJNA631951) | gut metagenome | biome: gut microbiome; feature: rumen; material: CR-attached | host: Bos | place: Iran: Karaj | collected 2018-10
ACCACCGACACTCTCTTTCTTATTCTGGGTCGCGTTCAGTACGTAAGAACCGGAGTTCAGCGTACCGGAATAAACGCGGAAGTATGCAAGCTTACCGACGAACGGGTCGGTCATGATCTTGAATGCGAGTGCTGCGAAAGGCTCCTCATCGGAAGACTTTCTCGTTACCTCGTTACCGTCCTCGTCAACGCCCTTGATATCCGGAACGTCGGTCGGAGCGGGAAGGTATTCGATTACCGCATCAAGAAGCTTCTGAACGCCCTTGTTACGATATGCGGAACCGCAAAGCACGGGGATAATCTCCGTGGAAATGGTAGCCGCACGAAGCGCCTTCTTAAGAGCCGGAACCTCGGGAACGGTTCCCTCAAGGTACTGCTCAAGGAGCTCATCGTCGGTCTCACAGATTGCTTCTACCATCTTCTCACGATACTCGGTAGCTTCATCAAGCATATCGGCGGGGATATCCGTAATCTCTACGGCATCACCCTTAGCATCGGTGTAGTAGTAAGCCTTCATCTCCATCAAATCGATGATACCCTTGAAGGTATCTTCCTTACCGATCGGCAGCTCCAGTGCAACCGGATTCTTGCCGAGACGGGACTCAATCATGGAAATAACGTTGAAAAAGTTAGCACCGGAGATATCCATTTTGTTGACAAATGCGATTCTCGGTACATGGTATTTGTCTGCCTGACGCCATACGGTTTCGGACTGAGGCTCAACGCCGCCCTTCGCACAGAACACGCCGACAGCACCGTCAAGAACTCGCAGGGAACGCTCAACTTCTACGGTGAAGTCTACGTGACCGGGAGTGTCGATGATGTTGATTCTGTGTTCCAACTCGCCGGGCTTCGGCTTGTTGTTCTCCTCAAGGGTCCAATGGCAGGTGGTAGCGGCAGATGTAATCGTGATACCACGTTCCTGTTCCTGCTCCATCCAGTCCATGGTAGCAGTTCCTTCGTGGGTATCACCGATCTTGTAGTTAATACCTGTGTAATACAGGATACGCTCGGTGAGTGTCGTCTTACCGGCATCGATGTGAGCCATGATACCGATATTACGGGTTCTCTCAAGCGGATATTCACGTCCAGCCAAGGAATTGTCCTCCTATAATAATCGAACTTAAACCTGATACATTATACAAGGCGGACTACCAGCGGTAGTGAGCGAATGCCTTGTTTGCCTCTGCCATCTTGTGCATATCTTCTTTTCTCTTAACCGCATTACCGGTGTTGTTGGACGCATCGATGATCTCATTTGCAAGACGATCAACCATGGTCTTCTCACTTCTCTTGCGGGAGAAAAGGGTAAGCCAGCGGAGTGCAAGAGCCTGTCTTCTCTCGGGTCTTACTTCCACCGGTACCTGATAAGTTGCACCACCGATACGGCGAGCCTTTACTTCAAGAACAGGCATAAGATTGTTCATGGCAGTCTCGAAAACTTCCATGGCTTCCTTGCCGGTCTTGTCAGCAACCTGGCCGAATGCGCCGTAAACGATCTTCTGTGCGGTACCCTTCTTACCGTCAAGCATGATGTTGTTGATCAGCTTGGTTACAACCTTACTGTTGTACATGGGATCCGCAAGAACGTCTCTTTTCTGAATATGTCCTTTACGTGGCACGGTACTTCCCTCCTTAATTATTGTCGGAACGGATTCCGACTTGATTAATTCCTAGGTACTCACATTACTGTGTTCATGCTCGGAAAATTCTATGTCAGTCGCATCTGCAACCACGAAGCTCTGCGTCCGGACCTTTCGGTCAGCGAAAATGCCTTGCATTTATAAGTAATGAAAAATTCCTGTTACGTTAAATTGCGCCGAAATTACTTCTTGGCGTCTTTCGGTCTCTTAGCGCCGTACTTGGAACGGGCCTGACGTCTCTTAGCTACGCCGGCGGTATCAAGCGTACCGCGGATGATGTGGTAACGGGTACCGGGAAGGTCCTTTACACGACCGCCGCGGATCAGAACTACACTGTGCTCCTGAAGGTTGTGACCTTCGCCGGGGATGTAGCTGGTTACCTCAAGACCGTTGCTGAGACGTACTCTTGCGATCTTACGAAGAGCCGAGTTAGGCTTCTTCGGGGTCGTAGTACGAACTGCGGTGCATACGCCTCTCTTCTGGGGAGAAGATGCGTCCGTGGACTTCTTTCTCAGAGAGTTGAAGCCCTTCTGCAATGCAGGAGCGGTAGACTTCTTAGCGAAGGTCTCACGCCCTTTTCTTACCAACTGGTTAAATGTAGGCATTCCTTTTCCTCCTATTCAGATTCTCGGGACCGGGGTCCCTTTCTGTGGTTGCAGGATACAGAAAAATACTGTATTTTGCTTGCTCACGGCACAACAACAAACGCCAGAGCGCGCAAAATACAGTATACAAAAACAAGTTCCCTGTTGTCAAGCCCTTTTTTATCTAATCCGGCTCGTATCCGCGAAGCATTTTCACCTTGTTCGGATGACGGAGCTTGCGGAGCGCCTTCGCCTCAATCTGACGGATACGCTCACGGGTTACCTGGAAATCGGCGCCCACCTCTTCAAGGGTGTGGCAGCGTCCGTCCAGAAGACCGAAACGAAGTTCGAGAACGCGGCGTTCACGCTCGGTCAGCGTATCGAGGAGCTTGTCGATCTGCTCCTGAAGCATCCGGAATGCGGCTGCCTCCTCCGGTCCCTTCATGTTCTCATCCTTAATAAAGTCACCGAGATGGCTGTCATCCTCTTCGCCGATCGGCGTATCGAGGGAGATCGGGTCGGCGCTGATCTTCAGCACCTCACGTACCTTCTCAAGCGGCATGTCCATCGCGTCTGCAATCTCCTGCTCGGAGGGCTCGCGGCCGAGCTCCTGCAGAAGGTTTCTGCTGACGCGGTACGTCTTATTGATGATTTCCGACATATGCACGGGGATACGAATGGTTCTCGACTGGTCCGCAATGGCGCGGGTAATCGCCTGCCGGATCCACCACGTTGCATACGTGCTGAACTTGTATCCTTTTTCGTGGTCAAATTTGTCAACGGCCTTGATGAGACCGAGATTGCCTTCCTGGATCAGATCGAGAAATGACAAACCTCTTCCCACATACCGCTTCGCGATGCTGACCACGAGACGCAGGTTCGCTTCCGTGAGACGGCGCTTCGCTGCTTTATCGCCTTCACCGATGCGCTGCGCGAGTTCCACTTCCTCTTCCGCAGTCAGAAGGGCGTAGGAACCGATCTCGCGAAGGTACTGCTTCACCGGGTCGTCCGAAAGGACTTCCGCAATCTCATTCAGCTCCTCGTCCGAGGGAGGCGGAAGCATGTCGTCGTCCATCTCCAAAAGCTCATCGTCCGGACCGTCGCCTTCGTCACCTTTCGTGATAACGAGAATGCCTTTCGTTTCGAGATAATCGTAAACCTTTTCGATCCCATTTTCCGGGCAGACATTCTTCATGACGTCCGCCACCTGGTCACTGTCAAGGATTCCTTTATTCTTGTTGCCGAGTTTTACGAGCTCGGCGAGTTTCTTTTCAAATTCCGATACTGCCATAATATCCATCCGTTAGTTACGCTATTGCGCTGCGCGCGCGAAGTCCGGGCGCACAACAGACAGGATTATAGCATTTTCCGTAAAGCAAAGTCAATCACTTTTTTTACAAAGTAAAATCTCTATTGTAAGTGCCGCCGCGTAGAGCCTGAACTCGTCCGTTCCGTACAGCATCAGGGCCTGTCTCACGCCGTTTGAATCAAGGCTGCTGCCGGCGACGGTGATCGTCGGAAGGCCGCACAGATGATTGACGTAGGTCGGGCCGGTAATCAGCACGGCGTCATAGTCCGCTATCTCCTCCGTGACCTTTCGAATCTGCTCCGCGCGGGACTTCATGGCCTTTTGGTACTCTTCCTCGACCGAGGCCTCCTCCGATTCATCGTACAGTGCTCCCCGCAGCAGATCGTGCCCGTACTTCATCATCGTATCCGGGTGCGCTTCGAAGTATTCGACGATTTCCTTAAGCGTCTTAAGCTTTGCATTGTGCTTCCTAAGATACTCCGCAAGCCCGGGGCCGAACTCCCGTTTCATGATGGCCGGAAGTCCCGGTGTCGGCGGCTCATTGACCTCCGCTACCACGGCGCCGTTTTTCTTAAGCGTCCCGATTACTTCATTAAAGAACGCTTTCTGCTCCTCGGAATTCATTTGGGCGTTGGCTGTATTCACGGCAATCCGAAGCTTCGATGCGGGAGTCGGTTTGATTTTAGGCAGCGGCTCGTCCCGCATGGCGGAGTACAGCTTGAGGGTATCGGTTACATTTTCCGCCATAGCGCCCGCGCTGTCGAACGTCTTCGAAATCGGAATGATTCCCTCCTGCGAAAGCGTACCGGCCGGAGGCTTCAATCCGCAGATGCCGTTGTTCATTGCGCAGGCCGTAACCGAGTGGCTGGTGTCGGTTCCGACCGCCATCGGCACAATGCCTGCCGCCACCGCAACCGCCGAACCGGAGGACGAACCTGAAGGGTCGAGCTTCGGATTGGCCGCATGAATGACCTGCCCGCCGCGGGAGCTGTACCCGCCCGGCATCTTCGTCGAAACAAAGTTTGCGAACTCGGTCATGTTGGCTTTGCCGATGATGACGGCACCGTTGCGGCGAAGATTCCGAATGACCGGCGCATCGGCAAATGCCACGTTATCCGCCAGTGCCAGGCTCCCCGCGGTTGTGTGGAACCCTTTGACGTCGATATTGTCTTTCACGAGAATCGGGACGCCGGACAGGGGCAATGGCTTCTCCTTTTTCGCATTGTCGCATTGTTCTACTACTGTAGTCTCGTCGAGTTCCGCGACACAGTTCAGTCCTTCCCTGCCGCCGATTTCCTTTGCACGCCGGATTGCTTCTGATACTGTAATCATTTCTGTTCCTCACTGTTTATTGTTATAATAATTGATTGTGGCATCGATTATCTCGCTCACAAATTCCGAAACAACCGTAAAACTGTATGGGCTGGCATACATTCCTTCATTTATCACCTGTGATACCGTCTCGGCAACAAATTCCGCAACCTCCTCTCTGCTTAGAGGAAAAGCGGGGACCATAATATCCGTATCCGCGAGAAATGCCACACTTTCATCAAGAGGCAGTTCTCCGATTCTGCACATGTACTCGACTTCATTTGCCGACCCGGCCTGCCTGTAGGGAAGTACTGTCAGTATCTCCCCGTCAGCTTTCTTAGCGGCGATCAGTCTTTCGTTTGCGTCGATTTCAACGATGTCTCTCCAGAACCGGACCGTCCACATCCATTCGTCGTCCGGCGTGCTGCTTGCTGTCGTAGCTATCGAAACGCGTCCGTCTGTATGCAAAGCAACAATGTAGTATCCGAAAGCCCGAATAGCTTTTACGTCTTTCCATTGGCTGACTGCCGATACATATCCGGCATTCCCCGCGGTAACGCTTCCGTCGGATTTTAATGCGAAAACACTGTTCGCGTTCTCGGCAATACCGCAGACTCCGTCAAGTTCCTTCAGTTTCTTATATCCTTTGTAGTCACTCGCTTTTTGATCTGTTGTTCCGATCGTTCCGTCTTTTCTCAAAAAGATGGTTTCTTCAAAGGCGATTATGTCATTTTCCGATATGTTGATACTGGTTTCCTCCTCCGGATAAACCAGACTCAATACAATCAGATTTCCGTCCTTCGTTAAAAACTTCTGCATATCGTATGCAAACGGGTTCGCATCTATCAACTCTTTATTATTCAGAACCTCTTTTATCTTCGGAATTGCGTACATCAGTTGGGACTGCGGCACAATCATCGGAATGTTTCCGGATTCCGCATAGCCCTCCAGTTCTTCAATCGTCATGGATGAGTAATGAATCTTCCCCGTGCGGTCAAATCCGTACAGAATTCCAGATTCCGCCCTCAACGAAACAATATCCTTCCACTCTTTTACCTCTTCCGGATATATTTCACAGGTTCCGCCGGCTTCCGTAACCAGGGTAATCCGAACGGTTCCGTCGGGTTGAATGTCCGCACAATAGTTTTCTCCGCACACGAGCGTCTTTCGAATAAAGCTGTCAGGTTCGTTCCCCGCTTCCGCCTTTCCCTTCTTCCCCGATGCGCAGGATACAAGCATTGCTGCGACACCGACTGCCATACATACGGCGCATATGATGCGGGCGTATCTCTTCGGTCTGTCTATATTCCGAATCCGCTCCTTAATATCTCCGTCGGCAAATCCGGTCAGATAGCCTGCTCTCGTAGCGTGCATACTGCTGCACGCAAGAATTGTCCTGAGATAGTTGTTTCGCTCCTCACGGTTCATCTGCCTTGTAACCGCGTCATCACAGGCAAGCTCCATATCCCGGTCAAACATCCGAAACGCAAGCCAAACCATCGGATTGAACCAGTGAAGCATCAATACGAATGTGTAAAATACCTTTGCGAGATAGTCGCCCCTTCGGATGTGCACCTTTTCGTGCATAACCACTGTCGGCAGGTACTCCTCTTCCAAATCCGACGGAACATAAATCCGCGGGCGGAACAGTCCGAAAACGAAGGATGTCCCGATATGGTCGCAGCGCATCACTCCGTTCGTCTCGACACTTTCCGCAAGTTGTCTTCGAAGTCGGATGAATGAAGCCAGATTATATACGGCAAATGCGATTGCTCCGCCGACCCACAGAACGCCGATAATCGAAAGCAGCTGCAGGCCTTTGCTTTGGGTTGCCTTGGTTTCCGATGAAAGCTTAGCATTTTCCGCTTCCATCGGTGTCTCTGTGTCAGTAATTTGAGGAACATCAGTTTTCTCCCGAAGCCCCTGATTCTGCTCTGAAACTGCGTTCGGAGTTTCTGCCGAAGATTCCTGCCCTGATGTCACAATACTGCTCTTCGCTGTGTTGGTGATTGCCCCATCAAAAACCGGTAATCCCGGAACGGCAATCGTAAAAGGAATCAGAAGTCGGACTGCCACCAGAATCCACAGGAAACGAAACGCGCGATTCGCCCTTCCGTTGAAAGCCTTGCGAATCAGATAAAGGCACGCGATCAGAAACGCAGACCGAATACTGATGTTCAGAATTGTCATAAGGAACTGCTGAATCATGCCCTTCACCTCCTCCGGCTTTACGAATCTTTCTCCTTCTTTAACATTGCTACAATCTCTTCGATGTCACGGTCGGTCAGTTTGCGGGTGCGGACAAAGCCGGACACAAACATCGGCAGGGAGCCTTTGTACACGATATCGACGAAGCGGCCGCTCTGCTGCGCCTGATAATCGGCCTTTGATATCAACGCTGACACAATACCTTTCTCATCTCTTTTAAAGAGCCCTTTCTCGCACAGCCGCGAGATTACATTGTGCGTTGTGGTACGCTTCCAATGAAACGCGTCTGCTGCGAGATGCACTAACTCCGAACTCGAAATCGGCTCCCTTTCCCAAATCATATCCGCAAAACTGCCTTCGATTTCTCCTAACAACAATCCCTGGTTCTCCATAGATGCCTCCTGAAAAGCTACTGAATCACTCGATCCTTCTCACCCTACCACAAGACTAATACTTGTGGTCTCACAAGTCAATTGTCAAAGTCTACAAACTGTGGTCTATGGTTTTGTTAATAATGCCGACTCCACTCATAGGAATAAAGTGCTTCCATCTACTCTGCTTAAGCAATTTAGACCCAAATTGCCGTTTCTGTTAATTTGGGTTCATCCCCCTTTATGAAGGCTAAACTCAAACTTCAAGAACACGACATTTGAGTCGATTAGATTTGGAAGATAATAGACCTATATCGTATGGTCTGATGGTTTGGGTTGAAAACAGAAAAACACGGACGGTAGGATTATAGACTCAAATCCTGCTACCGCTACTTATAAGTCTACATGTCGAGTAGAATCATAGACCCACTTCGGCCGGTCGTGTTTCTTGGGTCCAAACACCCGGCAGGATTGTAAACTCAAATTCTCAACAAAGGGCCTATGGGTCTAAAAACGATAAGCGAAAACGAGAATAGTAATTTGTTTTGAGATGAAATAGCACGCATTTTATACCGCGAGAGATGTTGACATTGCTCTTCTTTTGAAATATGATAGAAAACACTATTTGACCGAAAGAAGGTTATTACTATGAAGATTCGTACCAGATTTGCCCCGAGTCCGACCGGGCGCATGCATGTCGGCAACCTCCGCACCGCGCTTTACGAGTTCCTGACCGCAAAGCACGAAGGCGGCGATTTTATCCTCCGGATTGAGGATACCGACCAGCAGCGCTACGTGGAAGGCGCAGTGGATATCATATACCGTACCATGGCCGAGACCGGCCTTGTGCATGACGAGGGTCCCGATAAGGACAAGGGCTTCGGTCCGTATGTACAGTCCGAGCGCCTGAAGACCGGCGTTTACATGAAGTACGCAAAGGAGCTCATCGAAAAAGGTGAGGCCTACTACTGCTTCTGCACGAAGGAGCGTCTTGAGAACCTTCCGGGCGTTAAGGATTCCCAGGGTAATGAGATCAGCAAATACGACAAGCACTGCCTCTCTCTTTCCAAAGAGGAGATTGAGGCTAACCTGGCTGCAGGCATGCCGTATGTCATCCGTCAGAACATTCCTACGACGGGAACCACCACATTTACCGATGCGCTTTACGGCGACATTACCGTTAACAACGACGAGCTCGACGACATGATCTTAATCAAGAGCGACGGTTTCCCCACATACAACTTCGCAAACGTGGTCGACGACCACCTGATGCAGATCACCCACGTGGTACGCGGCAACGAGTATCTTTCGAGCACGCCGAAGTACACGAGACTCTACCAGGCATTCGGGTGGAAGGAGCCCGTATATATCCACTGCCCGCTGATCACCGACGAGAACCACCAGAAACTCAGTAAGCGCTGCGGCCACTCGTCCTTTGAGGATCTTCTCGAGCAGGGCTTCGTTCCCGAGGCGATCGTCAATTTCATCGCGCTTCTCGGCTGGAGCCCGACGAGCAACGAGGAGATTTTCTCCCTGCAGGAGCTCATCGAGCAGTTCGATTATCACCACATCAGTAAATCACCTGCCGTATTCGACATGACGAAGCTTAAGTGGATGAACGGCGAGTACATCAAGAAGATGGACAACGACCGCTACTACGACTATGCGCTTCCTTACATCAGCGCGGTTGTAAAGCGCGACTGTGATCTTAAAAAGATTGCGGACCTCGTGAAGACGCGTATCGAGGTATTCCCGGACATCACCGAGAAGATTGATTTCTTCGAGGCGCTTCCGGACTATGACATCGAGATGTACACCCACAAGAAGATGAAGACGAACAGCGAGATTGCCCTCGCGGTTCTCAAAGATCTTCTTCCCCGCTTCGAGGCACTCGATGACTACTCCATCGCCGGCATCGAGAAAGTCTGCATGGACTACGTCGCCGAGAAGGAAATCAAAAACGGTGTCTGCCTGTGGCCTCTCCGCACTGCCGTATCCGGCAAGCAGATGACCCCCGGCGGCGCATATGAGATCATGGAGATTCTCGGTAAGGATGAGAGCCTCGCGCGCATCCGGAAAGGAATCGAGAAACTGTCAGCAGCCGTACAGTAGCTGCCGCAAATGCCACGCACCCCGCGCGGCACCCAAAGGAGTACTTTATGAACAGCAATCCCGCCCAGGCGGAGGCAATCCGCCACGGGGAGGGACCGATGCTTGTTCTTGCCGGCCCCGGCTCGGGTAAGACCTATGTCATTACCCGCCGGGTGCGGCACTTGATTGAACAACTGAATGTCCGCCCCGATAATATTCTTGTTATCACATTCTCAAGAGCCGCCGCATCCGAGATGCGGGAACGGTTTCTCAGGGATTCCGGGAATCAGTATCCCGGCGTCACCTTCGGCACATTTCACGCCGTCTTCTTTCACATTTTGCAAAATGAATATAACCTCAGTCCGACGCACATATTGCGGGATTCCATGTCCCATGAAATGCTTCGTGACATTCTTACCGAACTGCAGCCTGAGCTTGCGGAGGAGCCTGAGATGCTTGAGGCAATTCGTGAGGAAATCACGCGCTATAAAGGTTCGCGGGCGCCCGACCCTTCCGCGTACGAGCCGCGCTCCTGCCGCCGTGAACTGTTCTTCCCGGTGTTTGGGAAGTATGCGGAGCGCGCAAGGCACCGCAATCTGGTGGACTTTGAAGACATGCTTTCTCTGACCTGTGATCTGTTCTCGAAACGTCCCGATATTCTCGCCGTCTGGCAAAGCAAATATTCCTACATCCTCGTGGATGAATTCCAGGATATCAATCCCATGCAGTACGAAGTGGTCCGTATGCTTGCGGGCAAGTCCCGTAACCTGTTCGCGGTCGGTGACGATGACCAGTCCGTGTACGGTTTCCGCGGCGCTTCGCCGGAGATTATGCTGCGCTTTCCGAAGGACTACCCGGACGCAAAGCTGGTCACGCTTTCGGTGAATTACCGCTGCAGTGAGGAAGTCCTTAAGGCAGCTTCTTCGCTGATCGCGTGCAACCGTGACCGCTACGAGAAGCATCTTACGGCGGCAAATGGGACGGTTCGTCCGATCACATTTCCGGTATGCGAAGATACGGATTCCGAGTACGCGGAGGTCGCGGGCCGGATTCGCGCGCTTCTTGACTCCGGAACAGATCCGAATGACATTGCCGTACTGTTTCGCACCAATGCGGAAATGCGGGGACTTCTGCCTCTTTTCGAACGGCTTTCGATCCCGTTCTGCTGCCATGCTCTCCCACCGTCGCTCTTCTTACATTCAAGCGTGGCGCCGGTTCTTTCTTATCTGCGGATTGCAGCGGGAAGCCGTGCGCGGAGCGACTGGCTTTCGATTGTGAATAAGCCGGTGAGGTATGCGGAGCGTGTGGCATTTGCCGCGAAGGAAGTGAACCTGACGGATGTGTATACGATTTTGCATCGGAGGGGGAAAGATTACGTGGTTGAGCGGCTGCAGAAGCTTGAGGGCGACCTGCACCGGATCGGCGCGATGAACCCGTACGCGGCGATTCATTACATCCGGCACATCGTCGGGTACAACCGCTACATTTCGGAGACGCTTCCGGATGCTTCCGAAGCGATGGATCTGTTGGATGAACTGATGAATCTGTCGAAACCGTTCCATACGATTCCGGAGTTTCTTTCGTATGTCTCAAAGGAGGATGACCGGCGGGGGCTTGCGGCGGAGCAGGCGAGGACAGGTCGCGGCGTGTCAGTCCTTACGTTTCACCGTTCCAAGGGACTTGAGTTTAAGCATGTCATCCTGTGCGACTGCAACGAGCTGATCACGCCGCATAAAAAAGCGTTCCTCCCCGAACATATCGCGGAGGAACGCCGTCTATTCTATGTTGCGATGACACGGGCTTCCGAAACGCTCACGCTGTACAGCGTCCGAAAGCGCCTGAGCCATGCTTTGATGCCGTCCCGGTTCCTCGGAGAAATCCGATTGCCGGACAGCTTAACGATTCCGGGCGCAAGGGTAGTTCACACCCGCTACGGCCCGGGACAAATTCTTTCAAAGGACCGGACGCACATCCGCGTCCGATTCGACGGTTTCCTTCTTCCGAAGGCGCTCCCGTTCCCGCTGTGCAGGGAGGACGGAAGTCTGGTGCTTGCGGAGTATGCTGCAACGGACTGACTGCAACTTGCAGAGTGTGCCGCGCCGGAACGACTCCGCTTGCAGGTCTCGAAGTGCTGCCTATTGCTCGTCCGACCCAAGCTCGTCGAGATCCTCATAATCGTTTTCGTCCATGTACTCGTAGAACGCCTCGGACACCTCGTCAAACTCCTCATCGTCTTCGATGTTCTCAAGGATCGGGCTCGTCTCGTCGTCCGGATTCTCCTTGAAGCGGTACAGGTAAACCTGCGACTCTTCATCCTCCTTCTGCGGAGCAAGCGCAATGTACTCGCCGTCGCGCGCCGGGAAGATTGCGATAACGTCGCACTCCACTTCCTCGTCGTTATCTAAGAACAGCGTTACGGTATCGTGATCAAGATCTTCTTTATAATCTGCCATTTGATTTCTCCTTTAGTATCGTGTGCGATTGTTCGAATCCGCCCCTTCCGACAGAAACACCCTTCAATTCATTGTATCAATTCCCGGCGGAAAAGGCAACAGGGATTGTTGACGAAAGCCCATAAAAAAAGTAGAATAAAAAGTGCCCGCAGGATGCGGAACATAAGAAAGGAGACGCCATGAAACAGGTTATGTTTGACAATATGGAAACCATACCGGTGCGCTGTTCGGTGCGCGACTTCGTGGAATTTCTCCTTCGAAACGGCGACCTTGACAGCCGATCCGGACGCAAGGATCCCGACACGATGCGCGAGGGTGCCGAGATGCACCGCCGCATCCAGAAGGAACAGGGGCCGAATTACGCGGCCGAGGTCATGCTGTCCCATACATGCCTTGTCACCTACGGGCGCCACACGTTTTCGCTGACGGTCGAGGGCCGCGCAGACGGCATTCTTAAGATTAATGACGCGTCCCGCGCAGACCTTAAAAACGAGGCGCTTGTCTTCAGCGACGTTCCCTGCGCAATTGACGAAATCAAGACGATGCTCCGCGACGTCAACAAGCTGACCGCTCCGCTTCCCGAGCACCTTGCCCAGGCCAAATGCTACGCGTATTTCTACTGCATGCAGGAGGAGATTGAGCGGATTGCGGTGCAGATGACCTATGTCACCCTTGAGAGCGGCAAACGGCGTTACTTTACGGAGTTTTACACGAAGGAAGAACTGTCGGAGTGGTATTTTGCGCTGTGCCGCGAATACGCGAAGTTCGAAGAATGGACAACCGAACACCGGCTTGCCCGCGACGCGTCCATACGGACGCTTGGATTCCCGTTTGAGTACCGGCCAGGCCAGGACTCTTTAGTAAAGGATGTGTACCGGACTATCCTTCGGGAACGGAAGCTCTTCATGGAGGCTCCCACCGGCGTCGGCAAGACGATTTCGACTGTCTTCCCCGCCGTCAAATCCATGGGCGAGGGACTCACCGAGAAGATTTTCTACCTGACCGCGAAAACCATCACGCGGACGGTCGCCGAGGAGACCTTTACGCTTCTGAACGATAACGGACTCGTCTTCCTTCCTATCACGATCACCGCGAAGGAGAAAATGTGCGTGCTTCCGAAGCCGGACTGCAACCCGGAGACCTGCCCCAGGGCGAAAGGGCATTTTGACCGGGTGAATGAGGCGATTTATGCGATGCTTTCTACGCTTGTAGAAGCCAACAATGATGGCATTTCCGATGATAATCGCACAGTTGGTGACGGAAGTGCTTCCGATGGCGAGAACAGTTTCGGTAACGAGAGTACAGCCACTCAGAAAGGCAAGTTGTTCACACGTGACCTGATTCTCGAATATGCCGAACGTTATCAGGTGTGTCCGTATGAGATGAGCCTTGATGTCGCATTGTTCGCCGATGCCGTAATATGCGATTACAATTATGCGTTTGATCCGGATGTTTACTTCCGAAGATTCTTCGGCGGGGAGATCCGTAAGAATTATGCGATGCTGATCGATGAGGCGCACAACCTCGTGGAACGTGCCAGAGATATGTATTCCGCGGTGCTGGTGAAGGAAGATTTTCTGCTTGCGAAGACAGAGATGACATTTTACGCACCGGCCGCTAGGGCGCTTCAGGCGTGCAACCGGGCGATGCTTAAGATTAAACAGGAGCATGAGCATTTTGCGGTGCTCGAGTCCTTTGATGAATTGTATATGAGTCTGATGCGGCTTATGGGCGTTCTGGACACCTATGTCTCTGAGAACAACTCGTCGCTGCCGGAACTTACGACCGAGCTGTTCTTCAACGTACGCCACTTCATTGCGATGTACGACGAGTCGGGCGACCACTATCGCTACTATTGCGATTATCGCGAGGACAACCGGTTCTATGTGTGCATCCGCTGCATGGATCCGTCGCGGCAGCTTGAGCAGCGGCTCTCGCTCTGCCGGAGTTCCGTCTTCTTCTCGGCGACACTTCTGCCGATTGGCTACTATAAGCAGCAGCTTTCGGGCGGCACGGAGGATTATGCGGTTTACGCAGAGTCACCTTTCGATTCCGATAACCGGCTTGTGCTTGTCGCCGATGATGTCAGCACGCGTTACACCCGCCGGACGGACGACGAATTCCGTAAGATTGCCGGCTACATCACCGATTTCTGTGCCGCGAAGAAGGGCAACTACATGGTCTTCTTCCCATCCTATCGCTATATGACTGCCGTAGCGGATATTCTTTTCGAAACGCCCGGACTGCGCCTGCTGCAGCAGGAAAGTTCAATGTCCGAGACCGCCCGGGAGGAATTTCTGAAGGCGTTCTCCGAGGAGCATGACGACACGCTTCTCGGCCTATGCGTGATGGGCGGAATCTTCTCCGAAGGCATCGACCTGACCGCCGACCGCCTGATCGGTGCCGTTGTTGTCGGCCCCGGCCTGCCGATGGTCTGCAACGAACGCGAGATGTTCCGTGAATACTACGCCGAACGCTGCGATGCCGGCTTCGAATACGCCTACCTCTACCCCGGCATGAACAAGGTTCTTCAGGCCGCCGGCCGCGTAATCCGCACCACCGACGATGTCGGTGCCATCCTTCTTCTTGACGACCGTTTCATGAAGTCCGCCTACCGCGACCTCTTCCCCCGCGAGTGGGAGAACTGCCTCCGCGTAAACCGCTCCACCCTGCCCCGTGTACTCGGGGACTTCTGGGAACGGAAAGGACGGAAGTGAATGAAGTAAGGGGCTACCGGGGAAGCGGTATCAGCACACCCTCTTGCTTTTTTCACAGTTTAGTGTTATATTTTGTTACGCTCTTCACACTTCGTAGAGTATCTCTATATTCGGTGTTAGGTTTTAGAAGTCCTTTTCACACCATCTATGCTCAAGTTATTATCTGATGTTATTCCCCCGCGCTTCTTTTCACACCCAAATAGAAGTTATCTCTTTTAGTGTTATTATTTCTCCCGTTTTTTCACACCAGACAGTGTTCTTATCGATTCGGTGTTAAATGTAACCCGAATTCTTCACACCTTTCTTCCGTAGATTCACAACAGTGTGAACTTTCCTCAGGATTTTTCACACTACAAATCTCGCTCCCATTTTCAGTGTTATTTTTCTTCGAAAGTCATAACACCATTCCACACAAAGGCTCATCTTGGTGTTAATCTCGCAAAAAAAGCATTGCGAGATATTCTCACGCAATGCTGATATATACAAAGTAAATAATCAAAGGAGTACACAATATGAACAGCCAGGGACACTCAAACAGCCAGGAATACCCAAACAACCAGGAACACCCAAACAACCAGGAACACGCAAACCGCAAAGAATACCTGCAACGCCTTCTCGAACAGATTCAGCAGGACAAAAAGAATATGCCTGAAGGGAGCCTTCGGGTTCACGGCGGAAAGAAGCCATACTATTATCATGTCATGGATAATTCCGAGAAATCTTACGGCCGTTATCTGAAATCCACGGAATCCCGGCTTGCGGCTGCGCTTGCCCAGAAAGATTATCTGATTCGATTGGAAGAATCCGTACTGCAGGAACTGAAAAGTCTAAACCATATTGAGAAGAAAAACGGCAGTCCTTCCCCTCGCCCGGAGGATATCTACCGCTCCCTGAATTCCTACCGCCAGGCGTTGGTGACCCCCTTGGTCATGGGGGATGAAGACTACAAAACTGCATGGCTTCAGGAGCCCTACGCCCGAAAGTCTTTCTCCGAGGATGACCCTTCTTTCTATTCTGCACGCGGCGACAGGGTTCGCTCCAAATCAGAGGTTTTGATCGCAGACATTTTAGATGAATTCGGAATTCCGTACCGCTATGAGGCCCCGCTTCCCCTGAAAAACGGCTACACGATTCATCCCGACTTCACGATTCTTAGGCTTCCGTCCCGCACAGTCTGCTATCTTGAGCACTGCGGACGCATGGACGATGAGATCTATGTTCATGCGTTTCTTCGCCGCGAGAATGCTTACATCGAGAACGGCCTGATCCCGGGACGCGACGTCTTTTACACCTTCGAGAGCGGAGCATCTCCGATTAACACAAAACTGCTTCGGAAAATGCTACACACCCTCTTTCTTTAAACTGCTTCGGCAAATGCTACACACCCTCTTCATCTAACTGCTGCAGAATGTACCTCACTAAGCCCCTATGGACCTCATAAAGCCCCGATGAGACCGCTCCTATCCGATCAGTTTTGCTTCCCGCAGCGTGCAGTAGGTGTAGCCGCCCTCCTCGTAGGTGTCGAAAACACCGGTCACGGTGATGATCGAGCCGAGTTCCGGAAAATCATCCGGGTATTTCCGCGCATCTGCCGGAACGAATTCAATGCCGTTCTGGCAGCATGCCGTGGCGTCCTGGATCAGGCACGCGTAGTAGTACTTGTCGGTTTCCTCGTCGTGATAAACAGCGAACAGACCGTCCATCTTCATCGTCTTCCCAATGTATTCCTCGGGCGCCGAAACGATGTTGTAGACCTCCGCGTAAACCATCGTTGAGGACAGACATGTCAGGTCGACATCCACCGACGGATCCGGGTCTTTGATGTTTCCTTCCGGTTCACCGGTCGGAACTTCGGTCGGAATCGCAGTCGGAAGTGTCACATCCGGATTATCCGTCTGCCCGTTGTTACCGCTCGGATCCGTTCCGTTATTATCGCCGCTGTTTCCGCCCGGGTTCGTTCCGTTATTATCGCTGTTGTTTCCGCCCGGGTTCGCCCCGTTGTTCTCTCCCGGCGTCACACCCTTCTGCTTGTCTTCCGCATCCATTCCCTGTTGAAGAATGTCATCCACGCTGTTCTGTGAGGAGCCTCTTGCTCCGCCCTTCTTCTCACATCCTGCCATAGCCGCAAGCATCACAAGGCACAGCACGACACACAGTAATCTACGCATATGTTTCATAATCATAATCCTTCTTTCCTAATGAGCGGCCCGCCCGGGCCTTCGAAACAATAAAACCGGAATCGTTTCCGCAACTTACCGGTTAAACCGGAAATCTCACCCTCTCTTCACCGCTCCCACGAAGAAGCAGACAAAGAACAACACGACATCCATTGCGACAATCGTCGAGCCGACCGGCGTTCCGGCAAGAATCGAGAGCAGGATGCCGATGAACGCGCCGATGACCGAAATCACCGCAGAGCCGATGGTCACCGCCCGGAAACTCCGGAACAGACGCATCGATGACAGCGCCGGGAAAATCACGAGCGCCGAAATCAGAAGCGAACCGACGAGGTTCATCGCAAGTACAATAATCACTGCGACGACAATCGCAATGAGCAGATTGTAAAGCTCGGCCCGCATGCCGGTTGCCTTACAGAAAACCTCGTCAAATGTGACCGCAAAAATCTTATGATAAAACAGCACGAACACCGCGACAACAACAATCGACAGCACCATGCAGATCCTAACGTCCTGCGGGGTCAGCGTCAGGATTGACGTGGAACCGAACAGCGTCGTGCAGACATCGCCCGAGAGATTCGACGACGTCGAGAAAATGTTCATGATCAGGTATCCGAACGCCAGCGTCGCGACCGAAATCATGGCAACCATGGCGTCCCCCTTGATCTTCGTGTTCTGCCCTGTCCGAAGCAGCAGAACGGCACTGATTACCGTCACCGGGAGCACCAGATAGGTGTTATTCGTCAGATTCATCACGGCCGCTATGGCCATTGCGCCAAATGCCACGTGGCTGAGCCCGTCCCCGATGAACGAGAACCGCTTCAGCACAAGCACGACACCGATTAAAGAAGAACAAAGCGCAATCAATACTCCGACAATCACGGCGTTCCGGACAAAGTCATACTGCAGGTATTTCTGCAGACGCCCGAACGCGTTCGTGAATGGATTCTGTACGGCAATCAGTACCATTTTCCGCCTCCTACTTAAGTGCTTCTTTCAGCACAGTGAGGTTCTTTTCCATCACGGAAAGATATGTGACGCCGTTTTTGATGTCTTCGGCTTTCGCGGACTGCAGGGAATCCAGCACGAGAATCTGCTGGTCCTTCGTCTTCGTGTTCCGGATAATCGTTTCGGCAATCCGGTGGTCAGTTCCCTCAATCGTGATGACCGAACGGAGCGACAGCTCGTCGACCTTCTCCGAGAGGAACGCAATCGTTTCGAAGCTTGCCTCCGACTCAGCGGAACACCCGACAAATGCGGCATAATACTTAAGCCCGTAATCGTCCGTCATATATCGGAACGGGAAACGGTCGCCGAACAGAAGCGTCTTCACAGATGCCCCTTCCACTGCTGCCTTATACTGACCGTCAAGCGCTGCGAGTTTAGTGAGGTAGTCCTCGGTGTTCTTGCGGTAGGTTTCCGCATGGTCCGGGTCGATCTTCTGAAGGGACTCGGAGAGGCTCTTCACAATGATTGCTGCGTTCCGAAGCGACAGCCAGACATGCTCGTCGTACTCGGGGCCCTCCTCATCGTGGTCATGGTCGCCATCCTCGTGGTCACCATCCTCGTGGTCACCGTCCTCATGGTCACCGTCCTCGTGGTCACCGTCCCCGTGGTCGTGGTCATGCTCTTCCTGCATGCCCTCCACAATCTCCTCTTCCTTGACGGCGCTTCCGAGCACTTCCATCAGGTTGATTACGACACGGTTCTTGTTGACGGGATTCTTCAGGGCGTCCTCCACCCAGCGGTCGGATTCGCCGCCGACATAGATGAACAGGTCGCAGTCGGAAATCGTCAGAATATCGTCTGCCGTCGGCTGATAGCTGTGCAAATCCACGCCGTTATCTAAAAGGAGCGTCAGCTCCACATCCGCGGCGCGGTCACCGAGAATCGATTTTACCCAGTCATATTCCGGAAAGATGGTTGCCACGATGCGGAGCTTCCCGTCTCTTCGGCCCCCGTTAGAGCCGCAGGCGGAAAGACATCCGACGGACAGAATCAGAATCAATAGAATTGATAGAATTTTCTTCACAATAAAACCTCCAAAAATCAAAAATCATCGATACCAAAGCAAACCCGCCCGCAGGGCATGGCTTGTCCTTGGGAGGCTGTATCAACGATTCAAACGAACCTTTCGGGATACCGGCGTCTGCGCCATGCAGCCGCTTTCTTCACGGATGCTCACGAACCCTTCCGCAAGCATCGGAAGCAGACATATAATTACGAAAAATGCCACACCGCACTCCCGTATCCGCTTGCCCGTCCGCTCGCACAGCTCGAGCACGGAACAGATTGGGCAGTCTTCGCCCGAGCAGTCGTGTCCGGCTTCTGCCGCCGTCAGGAAAAACGAGCACAGCACGCAGGCAAGCATCATAAAGGCTATGATGAATGCCAAAGTCCGGGTTCGGTTGTTCGCACGGTTACACATAATTACTCTTGTTCTCTTCTTCCGAATTGCATGCCGATAAGCTTACGGCACACAAGAATACTCAGCCCTTCTCCCGAAGGCTCATTTCCATAATCTTCTCACAAAGATCCGTGAACGGAATGCCGGCTTCCTTTGCCGCTACAACGAGATGGGCGTCCTGGTAAAGCTGCGGCAGGGAATCGCACTCGAGGCACACGAACGACCCGTCCTCGCGGACGATAAAATCTGCCTTTGCGTAGGCTTTTACGCCGAGCACCTCGGATACCTTTTCGGCAGTCTCCTGAAGCGTCTTCGCAAGCTCCTCCGGAATGTCGGCCGGGCACTTCGGAGCCTGTTCGCCGCGGGCGTTCATGCCGGTATCCTTATCGCGGGTTTCGAACGGAAGCACCTCAACAACGGGAAGCGCCTTTCCTTCGATCGTACCGACCGCGAACTCGCGTCCGATTACGTACTCCTCCACGAGGATTTCGCTCTCCCAGCGGAACGCTTCCTTGATTGCCTTCTTGTAGGATACGATGTCATTTGCCACAGAGATACCGAGACCGATTCCGCCGTTGTTCGGCTTCACGATCACAGGGTAATGCAGACCCTGCGTCTCGGGGTCGGTAACCTCCAGCTTTTTATATACGCAGAAGCCCTTCGGCACGGGAACTCCCGCCTCCGTAAGGAGCTGCTTGGAAACGGATTTGTTCGAGGACACCGCCGACGAGAAGTAATCACAGCCGGTGTAGTCGATGCCCAACAGGTCAAATGCGGCCTGGACTTTACCGTTCTCGCCGTTCGCGCCGTGCAGCGCGATGAATACGAGGTCGGCCTGTCTGCAGATCTGTAAAACGTTCGGTCCGAAATACGATCCGGACTGGTCGCGGCGGCGTTTACGGACCGCCCAGAGATCCGGAATCTCATCGGAGATGTTGCCCGGAGACAGCGAGAATTTCTCGGTGTCATCGAAGGCAAATGGGATGGAAAGCTCTCTCTCCTCGTAGCCCATAAAGGCATCGAGAAGAATGACCCTGTGTCCCTTCTCCTTCAACTGCTCGGAAACCACATAGCCGCTTCGAAGCGACAGGTTCCGCTCGTTCGAAAGTCCGCCCGCAAGCACGACGATGTTGAGGCCGGTCGGCATTTCGAACGGCACGTCCTCCTCGGGCTCGTCCGCAAGTACGATGTCGGAGCCGTCCATCTGCAGTTCGAGCGTCGGAAGCATCTCCTTCGTCATGCAGACAATCTGCAGAACGCCCTTAACCTGATCCGCGGTAAGCTCGATCCCGTACTTTCTGCGGCATATGCCCTGTACCTGCTTCACGACAACGCTGTTCACGTGCCGGATCAGGAAGTTCGAAAGGTTCAGCGCAGCGCCGAGCTTTCTTGACGTCACGAAGTCCGAAAGCATGTCGACAATCTTCAGGGCGTCTTCCATCTTGAAGTTCGAAACAATGTCCCGGATAGCCTTCAAAAAGTCCGGATTCTGCTGCGAGTACTTAATGCAGAACGCCAGAATATACGCGGTGTTGTCCGAATAGGTCGGGTCCCCGACAAGGGAGCACAGGAAATTGATGTACTCCATAATGGAGTCCTTTCCGTCAATCAGAAAGGCTCTCTCAACAAGCATTCCGAGGAGCTTGTTCGTCTCCGCCTTCTCCTTCTCGCTGACGCCGGACCGGATCATGCTGTTGATGAACTGGTCCATGATCTGCATCTCCGGACGCTGTCCGTTCGGATTGACGCGGAGCGTGTATTCGCCGTCCTCGCCGAAGTCGAAATACGTGTTGGGCGCATGGCTCTCGGCAACGCCGTACCGGCCGTAATCATAGCCGATGTAATAGGTCTTTGAACCCACGTCATTCATCAGAATATTGACGTAGTCAAAGTCCACGTTATGGTTCTCAATGATGCCCTGCCGCTTCAGAATCCGCTTGCGGTAGTGCTCGATAAACTCATCCGAAAAGCCCTGTCCGTCAAATGACACACAGCGCGCCGGCGTATCATTTAAAATCGTAATATACTTTGCCTTGTTGCCGCCCTTCGAGTGTCCGATTACCGTAACGGTATAGTTCTCAAGATGCAGCTTCCGGTACACGATCTTGTACCATTCGAGCGCGTTGATCTGCTGCAGGGAATCCACCTGGTTGGCGCCCTCGAAGTCGTCCACCCATTCGTAGTCGGCTGTTCCGCGAAATGCGACAACGGCCTCCTTCTCCTCCTCATTCAAAAAGACCGCGGAAATACCGCCGCCTCCGCCGTACGCCATGTCAAGATGCGGCTCTTTGATTATTGCGCTCAGAATGTTCGGTTTCTTCCGAAGCGCAAGGATAATGTTTCTCCAGTCAAAGCCGTTCATGCACGAGTTGTAAATCAACTCGTCATCGAGTTTCGAAATATCGAACCGGTCAAGGTATTCCTGCACGGTGCGGTCACTCGCGTTCAGGACCGTACAGAGCGGTGCCACATCGGGAAGATATGTCAGGTGCTCGATCAGCAGCAGTTCATCCATTTTGTACAGCATAAAATCGTCTCCCGGATTTTTTATTCGGTCTCAATCTCTTCAATCAGCGCCTGGTACACAAGACGCAGATTGTTATTCTCCGTACGGATATTCCGCACCAGATTGGTGCTGATCATCTTAAGAAGCACGACGCCGCTCTTCGGGTGCTCGTCACAGAAGCGGTCAAAGTCGGCTCTCGTGATCGAAAGCGTCAGGCAGTCCGTCTTCGCCTGCACCGTCGCGGAACGCTTGTCACTGTCAATCATTGCCATCTCGCCGAACACGCAGTGCACGTTTGCGTCAAGCGTCGCCACAACGAAACGGTCGCCGAAGATTGTCGTCTTAATGATATCCACCATGCCTTCAAGAAGCACGTATACCTCATCCCCGGATTCGCCCTCGGTGATGATGTTCTCTCCGGCCGACGTCCGTCTCTCCTTAAGAAGTCCGGCAAGAATCCGAAGGTCCTCATCGGAGATGCCCGAAAGGAGCGGGAATGCTCTTAATCTTTCCGTGTAATCCATTCCGATGCCCTCCTTTTCAGACTTCGTTGCCCAAGATAATAGCGCCCATGTTCTTTCCGAGCACGTAATCGTCGTTCGGATTCAGGTGCGGGCAGTTGGTCTCCATGCTCTTAACGGACTTCAGACGTTGGATGATCTCACCATAGTTGGTGGACATCTGCGCCTCGGAAAGAATCTGATGCTTCAGATCCTTCTCAACGCCCATGTTCTCGAGAATCCCGAGAAGCAGCACGCGGTTCTTCTTATACCAGGCGAACAGTTCGCCGTAAGTCTTGCCTTCCCATTTGCCGCCGATCGGAGCAATCTGAACCGACACGCCGTCGCCGTTATCGAGAAATGAGGACATCACCTTCGACATGCCGCTGTAATTCGTCGAGGTGCTCAATATATAGCGCGTGTACTCGTCAACGAAGATGATCTCCGCGCAGTTCTGGCTCTCGAGGTAATTCTTGTACCGCTCGGTGCGAACCTCCGCGCAGATGTGGCATTTTCCGTTTAATTTACGGACAAGAAGCGTCGCCGCGAACACACGGGAGTCCACCAGCTCCTCACCGAGGTTTTCCTGGTTCTCGCCGATGATCAAAACCTTCGACGCCTCACGCACGTTCGCATTGAGAAGCGTCTGCTCCTCCGTGAAATCTCCGCGCAATATCAATAGCCCTTTCAAATCCTCGTCATCCCGCAGGTTCTGGATCTTCACGTCGTCGGCATTATTGATCAGAATGATGTCCGACGCCTTGCGATCCTTGTTCTTGCGGAGAATGCCGAGAATCAAGGGCTTGATGTCATTTTTCCATCCGCAGATCAGAATGTGATTCTTCATCTTCTGCATCTTCTTCACTCCCCGTTCCATGTTCAGTCTTTTCGCGACAAATGCCGACGAAATGTATCCGATAACGGACGAAAACCCCACCATGCCGAGAATCAGTACAAGGATTCCGACAATACGCGTTCCCGGGGTTTCCACAAACTGGTAGTCGTTGCCGGTCATCGCAAGGAAGTTGAACACGACGATGTCCCAGAACGACGTATCCGCGCCCGAGTGCCGAAGTACAAGGAAGCACGCCAGGCAAAGAATGAGGTATAAACCGAAGACAAGAAGAATCACAGGCAGATGGATCAGTTTAAAGAATCCGGTTACCCGTTTCATCCACTTTTTCATAACAAAGATACTTTATCATAAACGGGCTTATTGTGCAAGAAGGGCGGGGCGTTTTCGTGCGTTTTAGGCGTGAAAAAGGGAGCCTTTTCGGCTCCCTTTCCCCGTTCATCTTACGATGCGGTAATATGTCCTTGCAGTCAGACGGTAGATAATCATGTAAATCAGCGTGAACGCAATCGCCGTAAGCGCCGTGCAGAGAAGGAACAGCCTGTTGTTGCTGAGCATCAGAAGCGCGAGGAGCTTGCGGATTACCGGGTAGGCAACCGTCAGGTGGATCACTGCGGTGATTACCGGCAGGAAGAATACGATAACGATCTGGCGGCGGATCGTCGCCTTCGTCTCCTTGGCCGTCATGCCGACCTTCAGAAGAATCTGGAAACGGCCGCGGTCGTCGTAGCCCTCGGAAATCTGCTTGTAGTAAATGATAAGCGCCGTCGCGAACAGGAATACGATGCTTAACAGGATTCCGAGGAAGAACAGCGAACCGTAGATCGCGTACATCTCGTCGCGCATCGCCCAGGAGGTATCCCACCTTATGTGGGAGCTTGCGCCTTCCATCGTGTCTTCCGTGTATCTCTCAACCAGCTCCCCAAATTCCGAGTAGGATTTCTGTTCCGTATCATTTTCCCCGAATTTCTTCGCGTCGGCTACCTTGACAGCGTACATGTAGGAAACCCGGTTTGCGTACCAGTCGAGTTCCTTCGAAATCTGTGCGCTCACGTCCTCAATGGCATCGATGTCCGGAAGCAGAATTCCGTAGACATCCAGGACCGACGTTTCCATTTTCTGCGGAAAGTAAGAAAGCTTCTTTCCGACTTTGTAAGTTTTTGATCCGAGCTGAATCGTCCCGGATACTCTTTCGGTCAGGTCCGTCGCATTTTTCGTAAGCGGCGCCCAGCCGATCTCCCCTTCACCAAACTGCACATCCAGGCCGGTAATGTTCCGATAATCTTCCACCGGCATAAAAAGTAATACTGCTGCATTCTTCGGCGGCATGCTTAATGAGCTGTCCGCTTTATAGACGCTTGTGCTGCCGTCCTTTTCTATGAGATAGTCCTCACTCAGGTTTCTTACGGCAGTAAGCTTCGTGATGCTTGTCCCGTACTTTTCGGCGACCTGATTCGCCATGTCAAGGATATCCTCCTCAGGCACCTGATAGAAGTACGTCTTCTTCTCATCGTCGTCCCGGTACACGTATTCCGCCTCGACGAACAGGTCCGCGGCGCCGTCCATGTATAAATCCTTAAGGGAGTCCTCCGTTCCCGCGTACAGGCTGACAGTCGTGGAAATCATGACCAGAACGCCGGTCGCAAGAATCGCGATGGAGGCAAGTCCGACCGCGTTCTGCTTCATACGGTACAGCAGATCGGACACAGCTATCATATTTGTTCTACGATAGTAGAATCCTTTCTTTCTGCGAAGAAACTTCAGAAGTGCGATGGATCCCGCTAGGAATAAGGCATAGGTTCCGATGATGACAAGAATGACCGCGATGAAGAAATCCTTGATGACTTCAAGCGGCGATTCCGCCTTCAGAGCGAGGTAGTAGCCTACCCCGAGTGTCGCAAGTCCGATCAGAAGAAGCAGCCATTTCGTCTTCGGCTCCCGTTCGCCGACACCGGAGCTTGCGAGAAGCTCTACCGGGCGGAGTCTTGCGAGACGGATGCGGTTCCAAAGGAATGCCGCCAGATAGGTAATTGCGAAGAATCCGGCCGTCTTCAGTACGCTGTCCCAATCCAGATAGAAACCGAGGATGGTGCTTACGTGTAGCATTTTACAGATAAACAGGCAGCAGAGCTTGTACACGAGAATGCCCGAGAGAATGCCGGCTGCGATCGAAATCACCGTTGAAATCAGGTTCTCAAGGAACATGATGCGGCCGACGTGGCGCTTCTCCATGCCGAGCACGTTATACATGCCGTACTCTCTCGTTCTCTGCTTCATCAGAAAGCTGTTCGTGAAGAACACGAGAATGACCGAAAGAATGATGACGACCCAGATTCCGATCATCATGATGCTCGGAATCGCGTAGCCGCCCTTGATCTTCTCAAGGCGCTCGTCAGAAGCCAACGTCTTCATGACGTAGAAGATGGCCGTGAGGCCCGTCCCCGCAAGGATGTGCGGGATGTACAGCTGGTGGTTTTTCTTGATGTTCTGCCACGCAAGCCGCAGAAAGAGTCCCAGTTTCATCGCTGCTCACCGCCTGTCGTAAGGAGTGTGAGCGTGTCCGAAATCTTCTGGTACAGCTGCTCGTTCGTGCAGTCCCCGCGATAAATCTGATGGAAGACTTCCCCATCGCGGATAAACAGTACTCTCGAGGCGTGGCTTGCAGCCTTCGTCGAGTGCGTTACCATGAGGATGGTCTGTCCTTTAGCGTTGATCTCGCGGAACACTCTCAAGAGGTCGTCGGTTGACTTCGAATCAAGCGCGCCGGTAGGCTCGTCGGCGAGGATCAGCTTCGGATTCGTGATGAGCGCACGCGCTACCGCAGTACGCTGCTTCTGTCCGCCGGACACCTCATACGGAAACTTATTCAGAAGGTCCGCGATACCGAGCTCTTCCGCGATCGGCATCAGCTTTCCTTCGAGTTCCGCCGGCTTCTCGCCGTTTAAGACGAGCGGCAGCAGGATGTTGTCCCGAATCGAGAAAGTATCCAGAAGGTTGAATTCCTGAAAAACAAATCCGAGATTCTCTCTTCGGAACGTTGCCATCTCTGCTTCCTTAATAGCCGAGAGCTCCTTGCCCTCAAGCATGACTTTGCCGGCCGTCGGCCGGTCAAGCGCCGCAAGGATATTGAGGAGCGTCGTCTTACCGGAGCCCGACTCACCCATGATTGCGACATACTCGCCCTTCTCAACGCTGAATGTTACATTTGACAGCGCCTGGACCTTGCTCCCCCCGAAGCGCGTCGTGTAGATTTTCTGCAAATTACTGACTTCCAAAATAGACATATTACCGTTTTCCCTCCGTGATGCTGCGCTGCGCTCGCTGCATTTTGCTTGCGCTGCGTGTATTGCGTTCGCTGTGCGTAATTCGTTCGCTGTGCGTAATTCGTTCGTTCTGCGGCTATTATATGATTACCGGGCGGAATAAAACATCGAAAGTGGTTACATTTTACGCCGCAGATGTGACAGTTTTGTAAGGTGGCAGTATGGGCCGCCGGCAGCTCCCAGGTTACTCCCCGAGGTGCCTTTTGGAACCGGAAGACGAGGATTTTCCAGTTAGTTCCAGACTATTGTCTGTATTTTGGAACCATGCGCCGGAATCTTACCTTTTAGTTCCAGTTTTCCGCCTGGCTCTTGGAACTAAAAAGCTGGATTTCTCCGTTTGGTTCCAGTATTCCGACAATCCTTTGGAACTAAATGCAAGATATCAGTCATCCGGTTCCATTTTCCTTCTTTCCCACTGGAACCAAATGGCCAAACTTGAAAACTCAGTTCCAATTTCTGCGGAAACATCTGGAACTAAAGTCCTCAGTTTCCGAATTCAGTTCCATCCTCTGAGCAATGAAGGAGAACAACTATTGTAACACTCCCCAACACCGGGATAAAACTTGAGCCCGGCCAAAAAGCCGGGCTCGGACTTCATACTTTTAAAGATGGAAACAATGGGGCTCGAACCCATGACCTCCCGCGCGTCAGGCGGACGCTCTCCCGGCTGAGCTATATTTCCGTTTGTGCGGCGGAGGCATCTGAATGCCTCGCGTTCCGCTTACGAATTCATCATACACGATACCGGCGTGAAATGCAACCGGAATATTGCTCCGTCGCAACCACGCCGCCTTGCACACTCCGCTACTGCTCTGCCGCAGCTCTGCCACAGCTCCGCACCGCAGCGGTCTTTCTACTCCGCCACAATCTCTTCCTTCTTCATGTCGACCGTGAACGTGCTGCCTTTGCCGACTTCCGACTCTACGGAGAGCCCGACATTCAGCTTGTGCGCGACCTTCCGGCACAGGTAAAGGCCGAGGCCTGTGGCGCGGCCGCCGTCCGTGCTTCCGTCGCTGTTCGTCCGGCCGTTGAAGCCGGTGAAGCCTTTCTCAAAGATGCGCGGCACGTCCTCTGCCGCGATGCCGATGCCCGTGTCACGGACAATCACCTTCGCGTCCTCCGTCAGCGTCACGGTCACACCGCCCTCATAGGTGTACTTGATCGCGTTCGAGAGAAGCTGCTCGAGAAGGAAGGTGAACCATTTTTCGTCGGTTACGACCTTCACATTTGCCGGCTCATAAGAGAATGTGAGCTTCTTCGCGATAAATTGCGGCGCATACCGCCGGATCGACGTTCTTATCAGCTCATCCAAATCGCACTCGCGGACGGCAAGGTCCGAAGCATCCTCGCTGAGCCGGATGTACCCGAGCGCCATGTCCACGTACTGCTCGGTGCGGAACAGCTCTGCTGCCAGCGCACGGTTCTGCTCGGTGTCCTCCGACTTCACAAGCATCTGCATCACCGCAAGCGGCGTCTTGATCTGGTGCACCCACATGGTGTAGTAGTCCTTTGCCTCGCGGCGCTCCGCGTACTGCTGCTCCTGAAGCGTCTCAATGCGCCGCCAGAGCTCCTGCACGAGGTCAGCGTAATCATGGGCCGCAACGCCGTACTCATCCCGCAGCTCATTGTGTTCGTACGCCGCCGTCCGGATGCACTGAAGCCTTGCCCTGTGATGTCGAAGCTCCCGGATCAGGTCAACAAAACCCACCGCCAGTCCGCACGCGGTGCAAAGCAAAACCGAGTACCCGACCGCCTCCCCGGGGATGCCGTACAGCCAGACTACGAGCGCTAAGATAATCACCGAGGCGATGCCCCAGAGAATCGGACACAGCCTGTCACGTAGAAATTCTGCGAAAAATCCCATAGTTCTCTCTTTCCTACTCCGCAATACTTCCGCTTAGAGGCGGCTTTCGCGGCTACTCCAAAAACTTCCGCTCAGCGGCGGCTTTCGCGGCTACTCCACGATATACCCGCTGCCCACCTTCGTGGTGATGTAGCCGGTTAACCCGAGGGCCTCCAGCTTCTTACGGAGACGCGTCACATTTACCGTTAAAGTGTTCTCCTCGACGTAACAGTCGTCCTGCCAGAGCGCCGTCATCAGGCGGTCGCGGGAGACGATTTTGCCCTTGTTTTCAAGGAGGGTGCGCAGTATCCGAAACTCGTTCTTCGTGAGCTCCACGCGTTCGCCGGTGACCGTTACGGAGTTGTCACCGAGGTTAAGGCGAAGGCCGCGATGCTCAAGCTCCTGCGGCATCTCGCCGAGATCGTACGCGCGGCGGAGTATGGCCGAAACCTTGGCCGTCAGCACCATCGGATCGACGGGCTTCGGAATAAAATCGTCCGCGCCGAGGTTCATCGCCATGACGATATTCATGTTGTCGGAGGCCGACGACAGGAACACAATCGGCACGTTCGACACCTTGCGGATTTCGGTGCACCAGTGGTAGCCGTTGAAGAACGGCAGCATCACATCAACGAGCACCAGCTGCGGCTCGCACGCCGCAAACTCCTCCATGATGTTGCGGAAGTCGCGCGCCGTGACCACCTCGTTCCCCCAGCTCTCAATCTGTTTCTTCACCGCCTGCGCAAGCGCGTAGTCGTCTTCTATCAGAAAAATCTTCTTCATTCCGTTCCCCTCACTCAATAATCGGCAGCTCATGCTCAAAAAGCTGCTCATTAATGTCCACAACGGACCAGTTTTCTTTGTTTATGTTATAGATAATGATAGCATCCGCCGGGTCACGCGGATACAGGACTCCCTTGCCCGCAATCTCAAGCGCGCGCTGCGTCTCGGGGAGTGTCATATGACACGCGAGGCATATCCCGACAAGCTTCTTTTTGTCCGGATTGGAGCGGCTGCCGTTGAAAATGTTATACACATAACTCTTGTCGAATCCGGTGTTCTTCACGACATCGCTGAGCGCGATGCCTTTCTTCGCTATGGTCTCGTTCAGATAATCCCCGAGAACCAGGTCGCCGTCGACCGCCTTGATATCCTTCAGGTACTGTTCAAGAGCCGTCTTCCGCCCTGCCTCACTCAGGATGTCCTGGAGTTCCTTCGTGGATTTTTCGAAACGCTTTTTCATGACGCCTGCCCTCCCTGTCGGATTCGTTTGTAGATTTCAAACTGACGCTGCAGTTCAGCAGCCTCGTCGTACACAAGTCCTTTTGCTTCCAGAATCCGGTCAATCGCCTGCGCCGGATCCATCGTGTGATAAGGCAGGAACAGGCTCCTCAACTCCTTCGGTTTCACGGTGCGGTAGACCTGCAGGGACGTCTTCTCATATGTGTACGCGTAATAGCGGTAAATGTAACCGATCCAATACATCTCATCAGCCAAATACTTCACTGTTCCGTATGCAGACTCCCCATATTCACCATCCAGTCTCTCAAGAATATCCCCGGGCTGGAGATTTGTCAACAGAATGGAGCAGTTATCCAGTTCCTTAACAACATCACTGTACATAAACCTCCGGATAAAGACTTCCGAACTTGTTTTTTCAGATTGCAATGACCGTTCGAACGTCTCCGCCTGCAGTTCGCACAGCAGTAATCCGTCTCTGTCGATTTTACGCATTTCGGAGCCTCCTTCCGTCATTTCAGAATCTCGTCAATATACCGGCCCTTGCCGCGATACTGTATCCTCGCCAGCTTAACCTTGTCATCTCCGAGCTTCGTATCTTCATTTCGAATTCTCTTGTAATACTCTCTTTCATTGGCCGATATGTAACTTCTCTCAAGGACCTTAAGCTTCTTCGCGGCCCGGTCGCTTGTGAACACATACTGATTTCCGAGATTCGTTGCCGCAAGACAATGCTTGCACTGCTCGTCGGTTATCTCACCGGCTATGAACGAGTTGATAATCTGAAACATTCGATTGTCGGCAATCGGTGCGATAATATAATCTCCGCTCTTCGATTCCGCCGCCAGTTTCCGGATCAGCGGATGATTCTCATACTGTTCCAGTGTTCCCCGGTAATACGCAATCGTCAGCATCCAGTCCCGATTCACGCTGTATTTCTTACACTTCAGACCGCTTTCGTCAAAATCCAGGAAGTACACCGAAGACTTTTCAAACCCTGCGACAAATGCCACAGCTTGATCATAATTCTCCCCGGTATAGAATCCCTGTCCGAAGTCATTCTTCGTGCGGCTCATGTCCACGCGGATTCTTCCGTCTAAGGCATCCTTGGCACCGTGGAAAAGAAGTTTATGCCCCGGCTTCATGCTCTCCAGCCACAGCATCTCTTTCAGTTTCCCAAGCTTTATATTCTTATCAAAGGCATATCCGTATACATACTCAAGAAGTCTTTCCGACGGTTTTGTCTTGCCGGTTTCGCTTCTGGATAACGTAACCTGCTGTGTTCCGATACCTGCTGCCAGCCCAGCCTGCGTCATCCCGAGCATCTCCCGGATTGCCTTAACATCTTCCGCAAAATGGTAATCCATACATCCCATCCTCCTAAACTTATTTATAACATATTACTTAAATAAGTTCAAGAACTATTTTATAACATATTACTTAAACAAGTTTTTACATACTCTCCTCTTAAGGTTGCCGCTGGATATCAAAAAAGGAGGTGCCGACGTTCATCAGCACCTCCATAAACCTACATTTTGAAATGGATTATTCTTCAGTTTCTTCAGCAACCTTTTCTTTTGCTGCAGCCTTCTTCGCGGTAACTATAGCGATAAATGCCATCACAGCATTGAATGCCGCCCACGCAGACCAAACAACCAAATCTCCGTAGTTTCCATATCCCGTAAACCCGATTACAGCCGCCAAACCGAACAGGATGATAAGCGCGATATTTCCGCCTTTTCCCTTCGACTTACGAGTAACCACAGAAACAATACCACCGGTCAGAACAAGTATTCCGCAAATGAAACCTACGGATCCGGAGTTGCCGCCGTTTTCCTCAATTGCATTTACCGCGCCTGCTGCGCAAGACTGAACCATGATGATTACAAACAGAATCATCGAAAGAATTCCTGCAACCAATTTCCAAGTTTTCATATACGTTTTCTCCTTTAGTTTTTTTAGTTGATAAATCAACTTTGTTACGTTTATTGTATCGGATTGTCATATCGATTCTTTATGCTGTCAGCATAATTCTAAACGTCCTGAAACCTGACAAAAAAACTTGCATACCATGGGGATTTTGAGAGTTTTTTCCTGTCATTGTCTCACATTCTTCTACATGACATGAAAACTCTACTGTGATATTCCCGCTATGAACTTTTGTTTCCATTTCGTACGGACTTATGGCCCTGAAAAGCTTTCCGGTCGGTACCGCATATTGCAGGGAAACCGACGGGTACCGACTGGGAAGGGACAACGGACTCCCGGTCGGTACCATCTTGCCTCATTACCTCTTGCCGAAGGTCTCTCTCCCTGTCAAATCCCGCTGAGGGTACGGACCTGCAGCCAAAAGATGGCTTCCAGTCGGTACCTCCGTTTCCAATGACTATTTGCGAGTACGTACCTGTGGAGAGATTCAGACTCCCGGTCGGTACCATCTCGCTAAAACACCAAAATTATGCCTGCAAATTGAATGCTGCCGGCACACAAAACGTGTACCGGCAGCTGATATTCTCAAAATATATTAAGCAACTATGCCCCTACCTTTTATCCTCAATACGGATTAAGTGACCATGCTCCTATCTGATATCCCCGATAAGATTCACCATTATCGCAATAAAGAGCACAACAGCATATCCGATTATTAATGTGACGATATGCCCGAGAAAGCGCAGAAAAGGGGACTTTATGCGTTGCGCAGGCATTTTTCTCCGGATTCCGAGGTAATCGAATAAGTACGCAATGTTCCAGCAGAACAGAAGCGTCCAAAGGATTCCGAGTGCCATATCGTAAGCGACAGTTTTTTCCTCGGTGTGGTCAATCCCGATAAAGAACATGATTGCCATAAAAATCGCGCACGAATACCCGATAATCGCGATAATCATCTTCCACCACGTCCTGGTCCGAAAACCCGGCGGAAGGAACCGCCTGCCGGATTGGTCTGCCGCCGCCGGCTCATACGATCCATCGCGCAACAACCTGTCACCAAACGCCCTGTCACGCAGCTGCCCATTCAGATCCAGCCGAAAGTCCGCAATGCTGCCATGCCGTTCCTTCGGGTCAAGGCTTGTGCTCCGGCGCACCACCCTGCCGAATGCTCCGTCTGCCGTCTTCTCCTGCGGAAGAGCACCTGTCAGCATCTCATTTAAAAGAACGCCGACGGCGTAGACATCGGTGCGCTCGTCGCTCGCGGCAAATCCAAACTGCTCCGGTGCCGCATACCCGGGCGTCCCGAGAAGCACGGTGTCAACCTTCTCCTGCGAAACGAATTTAGCGGCATCGAAGTCCACGATGACAAGCCTGTCGTCCTTCGTCAGTATCACATTTTCCGGCTTAAGATCACGGCATACGACCGGCTTCTCCGCGCCGTGCAGCCGCACAAGAATGTCACAGAGCGCTTCAATCAGCTGCTTTGCGCGAGGCTCCGGGAGCGGGCCCTGTTCGTCCATATACTTGCGAAGCGTCAGGCCGGGGACATACTCTTCAATGACGACGATGCAGTCCTCATCATCGAGGCACTCATAAACATGCGGAACGCCCACAAAATCCTTTCCCTGCAGAAACCGGTACATCTCCCGGCTGTAGGCGGAAAGGCGCTTCTTGACGAAAATCTGACCGGACTCGATGTGGCGCACCAAGACGACTTTGTCGGACTTGCCCATCGGTTCCAGGTCTCGATAGAAAGAGAGCGTACATTTATCCTGCGGGCTCATTGAACTATCCCCCCTGATTCAGTAATGTATATAGGGATTCTATGACATTTTACGCAAATTCAGTGTATCACAGTTCCGCACAGAGGTCAAACGCGCGCAGCACAAATTCCGCGGCGGCAAATGCCACCCCAACGGAGAAGTATACTACGGAGGCAACCATGTCCGAACAAACAACCGACAATCTGTACCGTGTACTTAATCAAATCCGCAGTGCCGAGGAACTGAATGAATACCTTGCTGCGCTGCAGCGCGAGCAGCATTTGCTGTCCCTCAGCAACTATCTGAACGAGATTATGCACCGGAAGGGGCTGCTGCTTCGAAATGTCGTCGCAGAGAGCAATCTGGAGCAGCATTATGCGTACCAGATCATCAACGGAAACAAGCAGAATCCGTCGCGCGTCAAAGTCCTGGCGCTCTGCATCGCCTGCCACATGACGCTCGATGAGACGCAGCACGCGCTCGGGATTTCGCAGAACGGGATTCTGTACCCGCGCGTCACATGGGACGCGATTATCATCTACAACCTGAACATCGGCAACTGGTCGGTGTACGCCATCAACGAGCAGTTGCATGCGGAAGGGCTGCCGCTGATTGAATAAGAATTGAAAGGCAAATGAAAAGACCTTCGGAACCATGCGATTCCGAAGGTCTTATTTCTTTAATCTTCTTTCTTCTTTCGGACGATGAAGAATCCGCCGAGTAACACGAGGCCTGCCAGCAGGAGAACCATGAAGGCTCCGCTTCTTACGCCTTCTTCCCCATTTTATGGGAAGATTTTCCCGAATGCAATGTAGTTTTTCGTTTGAACAGGGCCAAATTCCCTACTATCCGATAATCTATTCCGCGTAAGACGCTTTCGCGTCGCGTTCACGGATCTTCGCCCGGGAAATCTTTCCGGACGCCGTACGCGGCAGATCATCAACCCACTCGATGATCCGCGGATACTTATAGATTGCCCCGTAACGCTTCACAATGTCCTGCAGTTCCCTTTTCAGCGCGGGGGTGCCCGTATATCCGTCTTTCAGCACAACACTCGCTTTTACGACCGTTCCGCGCGTTTCCGAAGGATATCCGGTCACAGCACACTCCTTTACCGCGGGACTCCGCATCAGAAGATCCTCTACCTCGGAGGGGCCGATCCGGTATCCGCTCGACTTGATCACGTCGTCGGTCCGGCCGATGTAATAATAGTATCCGTCCGCATCCCGTCTCGCGCGGTCTCCGGTATGGTACACGCCGCCGCGCCATACTTCTTCATAAAGCGCGGGATCTCCGAGATAGCCCGACAAGATCCCGACAGGCTTCCTGCCGTCCTTCGGTACGACGGCGATCTCGCCTTCCTCGCCGTCAGCTACCGGATTGCCGTCCTCGTCGAGGAGCATTAGCCGGTACTGCGGGGAAGCTTTCCCGAGCGATCCCGCGGGAGCCGTTTCTCCGACCGGCGTGCAGATAAGAAGCACGGTCTCGGTCTGGCCGAAGCCGTCGCGAACCGGAACGCCCGTAGCCTCAAGGAACTTCTTCGCGACTTCCTGCGGCATCGGCTCACCGGCCGTCGCGGCATATTGCAGATGGGAAAGGTCGTATTTGCCCAGATCCTCGAGAACGAAATATTTATAGATTGTCGGCGGAGCACAGAACGTGCTTACCTTCTGCTCTTCAAGGAGTTTCAACATCTCGCCCGCATAGAAGCGGTCATAGTCAAATACCATGATCGCGCCGCCGAGAAACCACTGTCCGTACAGCTTGCCCCACGCCGTCTTCGCCCAGCCGGTATCGGCCACAGCGAGATGCAGGCCGCCCTCTCTGACGCCATGCCAGCGCCTTGCCGTATAAATGTGCGCGATCGGATAAGTAAAGTCGTGGATGACAGCCTTCGGCGCTCCGTTCGTGCCCGACGTAAAATAATACAGCATCGGGTCGGAGGCGCGCGTCGCCCTGCGCTCCCACACATCCGAAGCCTCTTCGATCAGACTGCTCAGGTTCCGGAAGGTTCCGTACTGCTGTCCGACAACAAGCGGGATGATATCTGTTCCGCGAAGCGCTTCTTCCACCTTCTCGCAGATACCTTCCGAGTCAACGCAGATCACGGCTTTCGCGCCGGCTGTCCGTGTCCGTTCCGCAATCTCCTCGGCGCTGACCATATGCGAAGTCGGAACGGCAACCGCACCGATCTTATGAAGCGCGAGGATCGAAATCCAAAATTCGAAGCGTCTCTTCAGCAGCAGAAACACCGGCATGCCCCGCCCGATCCCGAGGGACGTAAGCGCATTTGCCGCCTTATCCGACAGCCGTTTCATGCAGTCAAATGTGAATTTGCTCACCGTACCGAGCGTGCTCCGATGGACGAGTGCAATGCCGTCCGGGCATTCCGCCGCGAAACGGTCCAGCACGTCATAGGCAAAGTTAAAATTGTCCGGATAAGAGGTCACGATATCCGTCACGGTTCCGTCCGGAGCCGTAACCTCCCGGTAATAATCTTCGTAAATCTGAGCCATAGATTCCTTCCCTGCGGCATCCGCCCTGACGGTTTTCATGCCGCATTCTGTCCGGTCCGCTTTCTTTCCGCGCCGGTTATCCGATCCGCCGGAACCGGCGGTAGCGCGCTTCCAAAAGTGCCTCGTCGCTCATTGCCGAAAGAACCGTCAGTTCCCCTGCGATATCCGCAGCAAGCCGCTCCGGCGCGTTCTTCGGACACACGCGGTCGATCAGTCCGAGTTTCTGCAGCTTGGGCGCCGTCAGACATAACATCTCGGCCGCCTCCGCCGCCCTGGCGGTATCCTTCCATAAAATGTTCGCGCAGCTTTCCGGCGAAACAACGCTGAAGTATGCATCCTCGATCATAAAGATGCGATCCGCATGGCTGAGCGCCAATGCGCCGCCGCTTCCGCCTTCCCCGAGGATGACCGACACAACCGGCGTCTTCAATGCTGACATTTCCGCAAGGCTGTCCGCGATCGCGCGTCCCTGCCCGTGTTCCTCGGCATCAATGCCGCAGAACGCCCCCGCCGTGTCCACAAGACACAGGACGGGTCTTCGGAACTTTTCGGCCTGTTTCATAAGCCGCAACGCCTTCCGGTATCCTTCCGGATGCGCACTTCCGAAATTGTGCACGATCCGCTCTTCGGTTGTCTTTCCCTTTTCGATTCCGATCACGGTCACAGGCATGCCCTTAAGCGTGCCGACACCGGCGACAACCGCGCGGTCATCGCCGTACAGACGGTCACCGTGAAGCTCATAGAAATCGGGAATCATCCGCGTGATGTAATCGCAGGCCGTGAGACGTCCGTCGCTCCGCGCGCCACGCACAATATCATAATCTTCCATCGCACTCTTCCTTCCGTGCCGCGACAGGCTCATGCAGCGCTAACAACTTTCCGATCACGGTCCTCTGCTCATTCCGCGGGACGATCGCGTCGATAAGCCCGCACGCAAGTACCCGCTCCGCCCTTTGAAAGTCTTTCGGCAAAGCTTGGTTCAAACTCTTCTCGATCACTCTCGGACCGGCAAATCCGACGCGCGCTCCCGGTTCCGCAAGCGTAATATCGCCCTGCATCGCAAAGCTTGCGTCCACGCCTCCCGTCGTCGGGTCGGTCAGAAGAACAATATAGAGTCCGCCGGCATCGCTGTGGCGTCTGACCGCCGCCGACACCTTCGACATCTGCATCAAAGAAATCATGCCTTCCTGCATGCGTGCTCCGCCCGAAACCGTCACGCCCACAACCGGCATACGGTGATCTGCGGCATATTCGAAAAGCCTTGTGATCTTCTCTCCGACAACCGCTCCCATGGACCCCATCATGAAGTAAGAGTCCATCGCGAATATGCACACCTCGTGCCCTTCGATCCGCGCCGTTCCGCAGATGACCGCCTCGTTCTCGCGGCTCTTCTCGCGCGCCGCCAGAAGCTTTGCGTCGTATTCCGGAAACCCGAGTGTGTTCCGGCTCACTAACTCGCGGTCATGCTCCGTGAAGCTCCGCTTATCGGTAAGCATCAGAATGCGCCGTCTCGCGCGCATCGTATAATAGCGTCCGCACGACGGACACACAAAGAACTCCCTCCGCACGCGGGCAACCGGCGTTTTGCGTCCGCATCCCTTGCAGACGATATGTCTGCTGCGCGGCAGGAGTCCGTTCGTTTCGGGCTCGTTATTTGCCTTCAAAAAAAGTTTCCTAAGATCCATCCTACAGAACCTTTCCAACGATTCCGGTATCGTACCGGCCGTTCAGAAAATTCTCGTCCTCCATGAACTTCATATGCATCTCGCGGTTGTTCTCAACACCGACGAGGACAAATTCGGACAGCGCGCATTTCATCTTCCGTATCGCCGCGTCACGCGTATCCGCACTGACAACCAGCTTGCCGAGCATGGAGTCATAATAGGGCGTGATCTCGCAGCCCTGATAGAGCGCGGAATCGAACCGCACATTGACGCCGCCGGGAATGTGAAGCATCTCCACGCGTCCCGTCGCCGGCAGGCATTCCTTTCCGTGTTCGGCACAGATCCGGCACTCCATCGCGTGTCCGTGCAGCGAAATCTCCTCCTGCGTAAACGGAAGCGTGATCCCGGCCGCCGTCCGGATCTGCCACTCGACGATATCGATCCCGCTGACCATCTCGGTCACGGAATGTTCGACCTGCAGCCGCGTATTCATCTCGAGGAAGGAAAATGTGTCGCCGTGCACGAGAAACTCCACCGTACCGACCGTCACATAATGCACGGCCGCGGCAAGCAAGCGCGCCGCTTCGTGCAGCTTTTTACGAAGAGAATCCGTCAATACCGGTGCCGGACACTCCTCGATCAGTTTCTGGTTCTTTCGCTGGACCGAACAGTCGCGGTCGCCGAGGATCCGCACATTGCCTTCCCGGTCAGCGAGGATCTGGACTTCGATGTGCTTCACATTTTCCAGATACTTTTCAAGAAATATACCGTCATCGCCGAACGCGTTCTTCGCTTCTTTCTGAACCTGGGTGTATGCCCCAGGTATATCCTTTCTGTCACGGATAATACGGATCCCGCGTCCGCCGCCTCCCGCGCGTGCCTTCAGAATAACCGGGTATCCGATACGGTCCGCCTCGGCTTCCGCTTCCGCGATGCCCGAAAGGATCCCGCTCCCCGGCGCCACCGGAAGTCCGGCCTTCACCGCAATCTCTCGCGCGATCTCCTTCTGTCCCATCGCTTCCATCACTTCGGCTCCGGGACCAATCAGCGTAATACCGCAGGATTCACAAAGACGGGCGAATTCCGCATTTTCCGCGAGCATGCCGTAACCCGGATGGATCGCGTCCGCGCCGGTCTTTTCGGCAAGCGTCAGAAGCGCGTTCATATTCAGATAACTATCCGCTGCCGAGGGCCCGCCGATGCAGTAGCTCTCGTCGGCCATGACCACGTGCAGAGCGTCGGCATCCGCGGCGGAATACACCGCCACAGTGTCGATGCCCATTTCTTTGCAGGCGCGAATCACGCGAACCGCTACTTCGCCCCGATTCGCTATGAGAATTTTAGAAAACATCCGAACCTCCCACGAAGCCTATTGCTTCCCAACGAACACACAGGAGAAATCTCCGTTCATGCAAACCTTTCCGTCCACGCTCAGCTCGCCGTGCATACTGTACATCGGCGGCATCGACCGGACCATTTTCGTATCGATCCGGATCAGGTCTCCCGGTTTGATCATGCTGCGGAATCTCACCTTATCGAGTCCGGCGTAGACCGGCAGTGCACCCTCTTCGCACATTTTATCCGCAAAGAGCATGCACGCCGCTTGCGCCATCATCTCACACTGTATCACGCCCGGCACGATCGGATTGCCCGGAAAATGGCCCTGCAAAAAGAACTCATCTCCTCTTACCCGATACCAGCCTGTTGCCGTCCCGTCATCATTTAATACCGCCTCGTCCACCAGGAGCATCGGCTCGCGGTGCGGCAGGATTGTCTTAATCTCTTCCCGATTCATAATCGTCTCCCGTCTATGAAAGCACAAGCAGGTCCTGGCCAAATTCGACGAGTTCCCCGTCCTTTACCAGAATCTCCCGTATCACGCCATCGCGCGGCGATACAACTTCGTTCATCATCTTCATTGCTTCGATCGTGCAGACGGGTTCCCCTTTCTTCACCTGCTCACCGACCGCGCGGACCTTTCCGCCGGCGTTCTGATGGAATATGCCGAGAAGCGGTGCCTTTACCGTATCGCCGGAAGCCGTGTCCGGCTTACTGCCTTTTGCGGTTTCACTGCTTTTTACTGTCTCCCTGTCTTCGGGCACTGCCGCGTCAGTGGTTTTGTCCGACAGAACCGAGTCCCCGCATTGCGCATGTTCCGCGGGACCGGCAAAGGGGTATTCGTTACCGGCCCACGCGGGATGCAGAGGAGTTATTATTGGATGAGGAGAATGTGTGGTCTCCTTTTTTAAGCGAAGCTTGCTGCCGTTCTCTTCCACGTACAGTTCTGTCAGCCCAAGACGTTCAAACAATTCCGCATATTCTTCCAACGGTTTCATCGTTTTTTCCTTTCTGTTTCATACCTTTCGGAATGCAACACACGCATTGTGTCCGCCGAATCCGAGCGAGGTGCTGATCGCGGCCGTCGGATCGGCCTTTACCGCCTCGTTGGGCGTATAGTTAAGGTCACATTCCGGATCGGCTTCACGGTAATTGATCGTCGGCGGGATGATGCCGGTATCGAGCGCAAGAATCGAAGCAATCGCTTCCACCGCGCCCGTCGCGCCGAGCATGTGTCCGGTCATCGACTTCGTGGAACTGATATGTAAACATGCGGCATCATCGCCGAACACCTTCTTCAAAGCCCTGGTTTCCATTGCGTCGTTTAAGTGCGTGCCTGTACCGTGCGCGTTCACGTAAAGGCTTGCCGGATCATTGATTCCGGCTTCCGAAACCGCATCCCTGATTGCCCGGACCGCTCCGTCCCCTTCGGGATCGGGAGCCGTAATATGATAGGCGTCGCAGGTGTTGCCGTAACCGACTACCTCTGCGTAGATCTTCGCGCCGCGCTTTACCGCACGCTCGTATTCCTCAAGAACCAGAATGCCTGCGCCCTCGCCCATAACGAAGCCGCCGCGGCGTTTGTCAAACGGCAGGCTTCCTTCCGACGGATCCTCCGCAAGGCTCAATGCCTGGCAGTTTACGAAGCCTGCCATGGAGAGTTCGTTGATCGAAGCCTCGCTGCCGCCCGCGATGATCGCGTCCGCGTAGCCGTGCTTAATGGCGCGGTATGCTTCGCCAATCGTATGAGAAGAAGTCGCGCAAGCCGTGATCACGGGAAGCGTCGGTCCCTTCGCGCCGAAACGAATCGCCACCGAACCTGCTGCCATGTTGCCGATCATCATCGGAACGAAGAACGGCGAAACCATGTCCGGCCCCTTCTCCGTGAGTCGTCCGAGTTCGCGGATTGTCGTATTGATACCGCCGATCCCGGAACCGATATATACACCGAGACGGTCTTTTTCAATTCCGCTTTCAAGGATACCGCTTGCCTCCACCGCCTGCTTAGCGGCAGCCATCGCGTACTGGATGAACAGGTCCGACCGACGAATCTCCTGCATCGTGTCGTAATAGTCCTTCGGATTGAAATCCTTTACCTCGGCGTCCAGCGAAACCTTCAACCGCGACGCGTCGAACCGCGTGATCTTGCCGATCCCGCATACGCCATTTTTCAGATTGTCCCAAAATGTTTCCACCGTATTTCCGACGGGAGTGATGACTCCCATCCCGGTTACCGCAACTCGTCTCATAAAAACCTCCGTCCATGCAGACTCTGCTGTACTTCATAGCGCATTTTCGCGCCGTATTCCGTTCCCCACACAAACCGTCCTAAATATACATTCCGCCGTCCACCTTGATCACCTCTCCGGTGATATAGCTTGATGCGTCGCTTGCAAGAAACAGTGCCAGATTCGCAACATCCTCGGCCTGTCCGAGCCGTGCGATCGGCAGCTGCTTCGTCAGTTCCGCAGTCATTTCTTCGCTGAGCGCTGCCGTCATATCGGTCGCGATATATCCGGGTGCGATCGCGTTACAGCGGATGTTCCTGCGTCCGTACTCCTTTGCCACCGCCTTCGTAAAGCCGATCACGCCCGCCTTCGATGCCGCGTAATTGGTCTGCCCTTTGTTGCCCATCATGCCGACGACCGAGCTCAGGTTGATGATCACGCCGCTCCGCTTCTTCATGAACGGACGGATCAGTGCCTGCGTCATATGGATCGTACCCTTCAGGTTGATGTCGATCACGTCGTCGATATCCGCTTCCGTAAGGGCAGGAAGCAGATTGTCCCGCGTGATTCCCGCGTTGTTTACGAGAATGTCAACGCCTCCGAAATCCGTGAGAACCTTCGTAACAGTCTCAGCGACCGCCGCCGCGTCGCTAACGTCACAGACGTAAAATGTGACTTCTGCCCCGTTATCCCGAAGTTCCTTTACGGCTGCTTCCGCCCGCTCCCCGCCATGAGCGGCAACAAGCGCGAGCCTGGCGCCGTGTTCGGCGAACTTCTTTGCAACCGCATATCCGATCCCGCGAGTTCCACCCGTGATCAGCGCTGTTTTTCCTTGTAAAGTCATCTCAGCCTCCATTTGTACTACTATTGTAGAATCGCGGAAACACTTGCTTCCAGACTGTCTTTATCAAATACCTGCAGAATCTTCGCTCCCGGTACGGTCCGCTTCACGAAACCCGAAAGCGTCTTTCCGGGGCCGCACTCAACGAACGTATCGACGCCCGCTTCGGCAAGGTTTTTGAGCGTATCCTCAAACAAAACGCTGTTACAGATCTGCTCCGAGATAAGCGTTAGGATTTCGTCCCTTCCGTCCGGATAAGGTGCCGCCGTCCGGTTCGCGTAAAGCGGGATCCGGGGTGCCGAAAGCGGAAGCTGCGCCGCGTCCCCGCGAAGTCCTTCCGCCGCCTCTTTCATATAAGGCGTATGGAACGGTCCGCCGACCGCAAGCTCTATAAAACGCACGCCGCGCTCCGTAAGAACCGCCTTCATCTTTTCGATCCTTTCGGTCTCTCCCGAAACGACAACCTGCCCGGGGCAGTTATAGTTGACCGGATATACGCCGAGTTCCGCGCAAAGCCCCTGAAGCTCCGTAACATCCATCCGAAGCACCGCGATCATACTTCCTTCCTGCGCCTCGGCCGCCTTCTGCATTCTCAAGCCACGGTTTACCACAAGCCGGAACGCATCCTCATCTGAAAGGATTCCCGCATAGGCAAGCCCCGCGATCTCCCCTAAAGAGAACCCGGCCGCCGCATCCGCTTCTATCCCGCGCTCCTTAAGAGCCGCTGCCGCCGCAAGATCCGCAAGGAACAGGCATGGCTGCGTATTGTCCGTACGCTTCAATTCCTCTGCCGTTCCCTCAAACATCTGCCGAAGTGTGCCGGGGCGGATTGCTTCTGCCTTGTTAAAAAGCCTTCTGACGCTCTCAGAAGCCTCGTAGAGGTCTTTTGCCATGCCGGGGTACTGGCTTCCCTGTCCGGCAAATAAAAACGCGATTTTCGTCATTTTCCTGATCCTTCCCGTGTTAAGCGTTTGCGAAGCGGGCAAGCAAAGCATCCGCTTCCTCGCAGATTCCGTGTACGATCTCCGCGCACGTGTTCTCACTTTTTACAAGACCCGCGATCTGTCCGCACATGCAGGAACCGTTCTGCACGTCGCCCTCGCGCGCCGCTCTTCGAAGCGCACCGGCGCCCATAGCCTCAAGCTCCTGCGGCGTCGTATTCGGATCCGCTTCCTTCTTCTGGAACTCTCTCGTCATGCGGTTTTTCAGCGCGCGTACCGGATGTCCGAGCGTCTTTCCGGTAACAATCGTGTCGTGGTCATTGGCCGCGATGACTTTGTCTTTATAGTTCTGATGGATCGTACACTCCTTCGCCGTCAGGAAACGGGTCCCCATCTGGACACCCTGTGCCCCGAGCAGAAATGCCGCCGCCATGCCTCGTCCGTCCGCGATGCCGCCTGCCGCGATGACCGGAATGCTTACCGCGTCAACGACCTGCGGAACAAGGGCCATCGTCGTCGTTTCACCGACGTGTCCGCCGGACTCGCAGCCCTCCGCAACAACCGCGCAGGCACCCATCCGCTCCGCCATGATCGCTAGCGCGACGCCCGCCACCACGCAGATCACTTTCACGCCGGCTTCCTTAAGGCGATCCATGTATTTTGCCGGATTGCCCGCGCCGGTCGTAACAATCGCGACGTGCTCCTCGCACACGACCTCTACAGCTTCCTCGATAAACGGGCTCATGAGCATCAGGTTTACGCCGAACGGCTTGTCCGTCAGTTCCTTTGCCTTTTTGATCTGCTCTCTTAACTGCTCGCCGTTTGAATTCATCGCTGCGATCAGTCCGAGCCCGCCCGCGTTGGAAACCGCCGCAGCCAGCTGCGCGTCGGCAACCCAGGCCATTCCGCCCTGGATGACCGGGTAATCTATTCCAAGCATTTTACAAATGCTGTTATTCTCTCTAATCATGCTTCTCTCCGTTTTTGATGCGCAGGGCGCCGGAGCGCCCCGCATACCGAACTTACTGCTGTGTTGCGATCAGTTCCGCAAGCTTCTCGATGGTCGTGATCTCCTGCGTCAGTTCGATCTTGCAATCAAACTCTTCCTGCACCTGCATCACAAGTTCCATGATGTCAAGGGAATCAAGACCGATCTCGGTGAATTTGTCCGAAGCGGAAAGCTCCGACTCTTCCTTGTCAAGATACTCGGCAATGATATGGATGATCGTAGCGGTAATGTCCTTCATTTTGAAAACCTCCTGCAAAGTTCCCGCGTTTTGCGGGTTGTATTTTTCAAATCCGCCGCTATAATAATGTTGGGGGTAACCCCCAGGTCAATACCTATTATTTCAAAATTCGTTGAAGGAAAATGCCATGTCAGAGACTCAAAAAACAACCTCCGCGTACTCTGCCGAGTATACGCTGACCGTCGGCCAGTTCGCCAAATTATGCCGCACCTCAAGGGATACGCTCCGCTACTATTACGAGCAGAAGATCCTTATGCCGCGCGTCGATCCCGACAACGGCTACCACTACTATTCCGCATCGCAAATCAGTTCCTTCTTCTTCATTTCGACGATGCGGCAGGCCGGCTGTTCCATCCGCGAGATCACGGACATCATCTACAATCTTTCGCAGACGGACATCGTCGACCTCCTAAATGTGAAGATTCACGATATGCAGCGCGAGCTGATCAACCTCAATAAGAAAGTGAACGCGCTGCACCTCGGCACATGGATGATCGAGCAGTACGGCAATCATCGTTCCGGTGTGCCTTTCGTTGCATCCATTCCGCCGATCAGCGTTACCTCCACACCGGTGCATCGCCAGGAAGGGTCCTACCACGCCGCGGACATCGCCGGCGATATTTCGGTGCATCTGGCCAAATCCTACGAGGACGACAGTCTGATGACTTTCCCGTCCGGTGCCACGATTGCTTATGACGATTTCGTCAAAGGCAATTATGCTTACAATAATGTCATCACGCTTTCGCTGATGCCGGCCGATTACCGGAGTTCCTTCCCGCTTCCGTCAAGACGCGCCGTTCTGTGTGCGCACAGCCACAACGAACAGGATATCAGCCGCAGCTATAAAAAGATTCTCGCGTACCTGAAGCGGAACAAACTGAATGCCTGTTCCGACCTCTACTCGGTCAGTCTCATCAACCTTTACGACAACGAGACCAACCACCGCTATTACAAATATCTTCTGATCTGCGTGGAGTAGAACGCTCCGGAAGGGACTGTCACATTGTCCGAACAGACGCAAAAAACCTCCGCGCCGGATATTCCGGAACGGAGGTTTTCTTTCGTTTCTGTATTTACTGTTTTGCTTTCTTCGGTTCGGCCAGTCCGTACAAGAGCGCGGCAACCGCATACCCGGGGTAATTGCCGAACAGCAGGATCAAGCGGTCGGCTAGGAACGTTGCCTTTCTTATCACAAATAACAAAATGAGTGCGAGGGCGATGCTTATGATCACCGCTGCGATAAGCGGCCACCGCCATCCGCACAGCCAGTAAAGCAGATAGCATAAAAGCAATGCCACAGCCACACATATGCACGGGATTATGTAAGGAGACGCGGACGCCGAGCCGGACCTACTGCCGATCCAGGAAAGATACTTCTTAAGGTCCTGAACGCCCCGATCGTAAAAGTACCACCTTGCGCCGAGCATCAATGCTACGGCAGACGCCGCCCCGATGATCGGGAAGAAAGCGGTATAGGCGGGTTTTCGGGTAATGATCATAACGACATAAGCGATCAAGGCCATTATTCCGATTGCAACCAATAACAGGATGGTCATCGAGGCAAATGCCATCTCCGGGTCCTTCCAGCCCGGGAACGCCGTATGAATTCCGATCATAAGCAGCAGATACAGATTGATCAGTATTCCGAGTCCGGCGATGATCGACGCAAATGCCCGGAGTATGCTGCCGGGCTACTTCTTCGCAGGTTGCGTTGCCGGAATAATCGGAATGTCCGACCGCAGCAGCGCGGGATTCATCGCCGTCGCCGTGCCGTTCTGCTGATGCTGCGCCGCAATCTCCGGATACAGATCGTAAAGTCTCTCGATCACCGGTCCCTGCGTCGCGTTCTTATGGCGCCTTCTCGCGTTTCCAAGTGCGTTGGTGCCTCTGTTATAAAGGGCCCTGAATATAAACTCTAACAGCACGACCAGAAAGATGATCACGCCGACCGCAATCGTGCCTAATGCTATCCATAATCCCGGACCCATAAAAATGCCTCCTGACACATCTGAAATCTGCTTAAGACGAATCAAACAAAGATTATTAAATCCGTCTGAAACCGCAGCCGGAAATCCCGAAAAACCTCTCTCTAAAATATTCCAAAATACCCCATGCAATGCAAGGCAAAGCATGGGGTAAAATCTTTCTTCAAGTATGAGAAAAGGCTGTTTCTGCGTTTATCAGTGAATGAACTTCACGCTCAGCAGATGTCCGTTGCCGCCGCCGACCTTCGTAAGGTACAGTGCCGATACGCCGTCCGGAATCGGACAGGCAGCGCGGTACTTCACCCAGATGTCGGAGGAATCGACTTTGACGGTGCCGATAACCGGCCCGCCGAGTTCGGTGCGGACTTCGAAACTGTCGTGGATGTATCCGCGAACGGTCAGTTCGATTTCCTTCACACCCTTGAAATTGATGTACTTGAAGCCAATCGTCGTGCTCTCGCCGATGTTCGCTACGTAAGATGGACCTCTGTCCCCGTCCCTGCCGTCCATCGTTATGCGCGGCTGGTCGCCGATTCCGACAAGCCAGTGCATCGGCTCCGTAATCTCCTTGTTGAAGAGGTTGCAGGCGATGTATGCCGGAAGCTCTTCGGTGTCGCGGAGCGGACCGCCGTTCAGGCCGCAGGAGGTAATCTCCACCTGCTTGATCGAGCCGTCCGGAGCGAACTTCACCTCTTCCGCGCACCCCTGTCTCGAGTACCAGGTCGCGTTGGTCTGACGGTGATAGAAGATGTAACGCTTGTCACCGATCTGGATCAGACTGCCGTGGTTGTTCGCGCCGTACGCCGCGGGCGTCTCCGCATCCTTGTAACTGTCGATGTGGAAGTCGCTGTTGCTTACGATTACGCCACCGTAGGTAAACGGTCCCTCGGGACTGTCGGAGGTCGCGTAGCAAAGCTCATGCATCACCTCGGAGGAATAGATAAAGTAATACTTTCCGTCGAATTTGCGGATGGAACTTGCTTCGAAAAATGCATGGTTTTCAAAGCCGGTACCCTCGCTGTAGCAGGAGCCCGGAACGACAATCTTCGGTTCTTTTACAATCGTCAGCATGTCCGGTCCGAGAACGGTCAGCTGGGAGCCGTGACGGCTCTTGTCTCCGCGGCCGCAGAAGCCGGTGAAGAGATAGGTCACGTCGCCTTCCGTCAGCACGCCGGGGTCGAACTGCGGCTCGTCGCCCTCACGGTCGCCGAGTCTCGTGCCGTCCGCGTAGTGAACATAGCCGTAGAACTGATAACGTCCTGCCGGGGTGTCGCTTACCGCAACGGAAACGATGCCGACCTTGTCATAAACGTAGTAGAGATAGTAACGTCCGTCGGGCCCAACCGTAAGATCCGGCGCGTACAGGCACATATGCCCGTCTGCGTTAATCGGGTCGGCAGTCTTCGGGAAGATTACGCCCTCATAACGCCAGTCGCCGAGGTTGTTAACCGGCGCGGACCAGCATACATAGTCGCCCTGGCAGAATACATAGCCGTTGAACATGTCGTGGGAACCGTACACATATACGCGGTCGCCGAACACATACGGCTCGCCGTCCGGAACGAACTCCCAGTTCGGCAGGAACGGATTGTACGCCTGCTTGCGCTCCGGAATCGTCTGGTCGGTGATGACACCGATCATGAAATCGTTGAACGGCTTGTTCTCAAAGCTCGGCACACAGCCCTCCTTGAGGAAGTTCATGCCATAGTGCGAGCCGGTTCCGTAAGGCTTCCAAACCGGCATGTCACTACCGTCGGCATCCTTGCCGTTCGGGTCGCCGGTCTTGATGAAGTTCGTCAGGTAGTTGCACATTTGCCGCGCAAGGTCGAAATGATAGCCCTTGAACGGTCTCCAGCAGGCCGCAAGCGTCTCAAAGAAGAACCACAGGTCAACCGAATGGAACGTGCCGGGATTGTCCCAGCCCGGGATGTCCGGATTGAAATTGTAGTAGTACGAAGGCGCCTCGTTGTGGGCAAATGCAGCCTTAATCGCGCACTCTAATCCGTCGGTCGGAGCGAACATCTTGCCGTTACGTACATGCGCCTCCGGGAATGACATGAATGTGTCGTATTTGTCGCCGAGAGCCTCTTTCGCCTTCTTCTTGAAATCTTCTTCGTCATCGGCGAAGACGGCCGCCTTGAACTCATCACCGGTGTTGCCGGAAATCATCGGAACGTTCGCGTGCTCGCCCTTTAAGAACAGGATGTACGGGTCCTCGACCATGAACTTGTGGTCGATAGTCGGGGCAAAACGCGGGTGGGACTGGGCGAATTCGCCGTACTTGTCACGGATATAGAACGCGTCGAGGGCTCTTGCCTCCTCAAGCGTCTTAACGCCGAGAAATTCGAAAAATGCTTCACCGTTCGGCTCGTTCGCTTCAATCGTGCGAGGCGTGATGAAACCGTCAAGCATGTAAGGGCTCCGGATCATGCCGCTGTGCACGATTGCCTTCTGGAAGAGGCCGATGCTCTGCGGGCTCGTCAGCTGGTTCATAACGCTGCCGCCGCCTGCGGACTGGCCGCCGATGGTGATATTACCGGGGTCGCCGCCGAACGCCTTGATGTTACGGATAACCCACTTGATGCCCGCCTGCTGGTCGAGGTTACCGAAGTTGGTCGGAGCCTCGGGCGATTCCTTCGTAATCTCCGGATGCGAAATGAAACCGAACGCGCCGAGACGGTAGTTTACGCTTACGAAAACAACGCCCCGCTTCGCAATATTCTCGCCGTTGAACTCCATCTCCGGCGGATATCCCCACTGGAAACCGCCCCCGAAGAACCATACATAAACCGGCAGGTTGTCGGTGTCACTCTTTGCGTTGGTCCAAACGTTCAGATACAGGCAGTCCTCGTCCATCGGGATGTCCGGATCCACATGCCACTCACGGCAGTAGATATCCGTTCCGACGCCGGGCTGATCCTGCATCGAGATCGGTCCGAAACTGTAGCAGTCCCGAATGCCTTCCCAATCGGCTGCGGGCTGCGGTGCGCGCCAGCGGTTCTTTCCTACCGGCGGCGCGGCAAAGGGAATTCCCTTGAATACGCTGATGCGGGTGTTGTTGCCCGGCAGGCCGCGTACCATGCCATTTTCCGTCTTTACTACCTTTAACATTACCTATCCTCCAAATGATTCGTTGAGAAACCGGCAAATGCAAATGGTTAGATGCCGCTTCTCAGAATATGTTAATTATATCAAAATGGTTAAAAAAATGCAATGGCTGTTCAGCGTTTATTGCACCGCCTTCTCGAGTCTTTTCCACAGAATGATGCGGCTCTCAGACTCCTGAAACCATCTTTTTTCATTTGGTACAGACCGGGCAGAAGTTTTGGTCTTCCGGTCCGTACCCTCCCAGAGACGCTCCCTTCTGCAACAGGCTTACTACTTCGAGAAGTACAGACCGGGCGGTTCCTTTTTGGCTTACGGTCCGTACTATCTGAAGCCTTTCTTTCGAATTCCGACTCAGCCATGATTCTTTTGAGACAAAAGGTACGGACCGGCTACAATCTTACTGATCCCAGTCCGTACCTTTTCAAGAAAGTACCTCTTTCACATCTCGCTCCTATAAAAGAGCGTACGGACCGGATGGCAATTATGCCCTCACGGTCCGTATGTTTCAAGATTCTACTCTTGTAGAATCGCCAATATTCATCAATACTCAAACCTTATACTGCTTCCTGTAATTATTCATCAATTCTCACACCTTATACTGCTTCCGGTAATTGTTCGGTGTCATCCGCTCGTAGCGGCCGAACACGGTGGAGAAGTAAGATGCGCTCCGAAAGCCGCATCGCTCGGCGATTTCCGACATCGGAAGGTCCGTATTGAGAATCAGTTCCATCGCCATGTTGAGGCGGATTCTGGTTACGTACTCCGTAAAATGCACCTCCATGTGCTCCTTAAAAATCCGGCACATGTGCTGCTGCGAAACGCCGATGTTTTCGCAGACTTCCTTCAGGGTCACGTCACGGCTCACATTTTCCTCAATGTAACGGACGGCCATCGACAGGATCTGCTGGCTGTTCTTACGAAGCTTGTTCATCTCGCCGAGGAGAAGCGTCTGCTTGAACCAGAGAATCAGATTGTACACGTAACCGGACGCAATCTGTTGCCCGAATACATGGTCCGAATTGACCGACACGTAGATGTTCGTGAAGAGCCAGCGCGGGATCGTGTTGTCGGTCGCGGAAAGCACCGTCGGCTTTGCGAGGTTAAGGTCCGCAAGGAGTTTCGGACAGGCATCGCCGCCGAATACAATCCAGTTCGTCTGCCAGGGCTCAGCCGTCGCATGGAGTTCATACGGGTAGTGCGCCGGAATCAGTACGAAATCGTTCTCGGAGAGCGGAATCGTGTTGCCGTCAACGAGAATCTCGCCGGCGCCCTGACCGCAGCGGATAATCTGGTTCCAGTCGAGCCCGTCTTCACGCGTTACGCGGGGCTGGGTTTCCGTTCCGCCGACACCGGACAGGAAAATCGGCAGGTACTGAATTCCCGATACGTCGGGGTAGATGTTTCTTCCGGGTTTTGGCATATCGTCGTCCTCCTTCATTGATTCCCTTTTGTAAGCAGCTCCGGGTGTTTCCACCACAGATACTTCTCGATGGTCGCGTAATAGTTGTTATTCAGCATTGCGCGGGAGATGTTGAATTTGTTCCGCACAATGGTCTTGTACGTTTCCAGATACTTGCTCTTGTAATCCGCATCCCATGTATCTGCGCCGAGCAGCCATTCGGCGGTGCCGTTGTTGGCGTTGTAGCGGACATAGTCGGTAATGAAGCTGTTGTCCTTGAACTGCACGAGTCCGAGGCTGTCGGAGAAGATGTCCGTTCCCATGTAGAGGCGCGAATCATACTCAATTCCGAGCAGATTCAGAAGCGTCGGCATCACATCAAGGCTGCACGCCGCCTTTGTAATGGTCTGCGGATCGATGTTCGGGTTCCAGATGACGAGGTGGTTCTGATACATCTCGAAAACCTTGTCCTGCGTGTGTCCCGCAAGCTCGTCGCGCTGTCCGTCGGTCAGACCGTACGCATAGTGGTCACCGGTCATGACGATCAGCGTGTTGTCAAGCTTTCCTGCGGCTTCCAGCTGCTCGATCAGGTACTTCATCGCAAGATCCAGCTCGATGTTCGCGGCGAGATAGCATTTGGATTCCTCACTGTACGGCAGGTCCTTCACCTCGTCCTGATGCTTCTTGCCCATCGCCTGGTCGCTCCAGTAATACTCCATGTGACCGCTCATCGTCATGTAATAAACGTGGAAATGTTCCTCGTTGATGTACATCGGAATCGACAGCTCCATCATCTCGAGGTCGGACTCCGGGAACTGGTCGGTCACGTTAAGGCCTGCGCCTTTTGCGACAAATGTGTAGCCCATGTTCGGGTGTGACTTATCCCGGTCATAATAGTCCGCATCGTGATTGTGGAACGCAAATGTGGTGTAGCCCATGCCGCGGAATATATGACCGAGGCAGCCCGACATGTCATTTTCCGCAGAGCGGCTGAAGCTGTTACTCTTCTGCGTGTCGGGAAGCAGGCCGGTGCAAACCGTGTACTCACCGTCACTCGTGCTCGTAATCCAGTACGGCGTGTAGAAGTTTTCAAAATACATGCCGCTGTGCACGAGCTTGTAAAGTGTGGGCGTCAGGTCCCTCCGCACCGCAAGCGGCGTGAAGGTTTCGCAGGTCAGCATGATGAGGTTGTATCCCTCGAACATGCCGGTGTACTCGTTCTTGTTGACCGGTTCCACGCTTGCGAGATACTCGTCAATCGTCTTGATAGCAGCGTTGTCCGTTTCTTCCGCAAGCGACGCAAAATCGATGTCCAACGTGTGCGGCGAGCGGTCCACCGGGGTCGGTGTCGGGGTCGGCGTATGCTCCGGACGGTGCGTCGGCTCGGGCGTCGGCGTTGCTGTCGGCGGCTTGCTGATCGGAGGCGGCGTAATGGAAATCGGCTCCACGATGACAACCTTTCCGACGTCCTCGGGGTGGTATGTCGCCGCGCGGTAGAGGTCCTGCACCACGCCGACAAGAACGCCGTTCTCCCTAACACCCCGGTCTGCCTGCCACTCTTCAAAGAAAACGTCGTAACGGCCGTTTCTATGGGATTTGCCGTTGGTCATAACGAGAAATGCCATGAGAATCACGCCGAACGCGATTGCAAGCGGCGTGGCCGCCTTGAAGGTACTCAGGCGCTGGTGTCGGAAGCCCTTCCGGCGTAATACGACATAGGCCGCAATCGGGACGAAAAGGATCAGCACGAGGGGCGCCCGCGCCCACAGGCTTCGTACACCCGCGCGCCAGAACTGCTTCGCGTCGCCGGCATTGCCCATCACGGAGAATGTCAGATAGTTATTAAAAATACGTTGGTAAAATGTCTGAACAATGAACAGAAGTGTCAGCAAGCCTAGTAGAATCGTGCTGACAACGGTCGCCACGCGGTCCGCGAAAAGCCCGATCATGGCGGCGTAGACAAGCCCGAAGGCCGCTGCGAAAAGCGCAATGTACAGTATGGATGCGTCGTGAATGCCGACATTCACGTAGATATGAAACAGGACTTCGTCCCAGATCAGAAACAGGGCGGGCAGGATCCACTGCAGGATTCGATTGTCCCGTTCCTTCTTATCCCCTTCCGGGTCCGTACCGACATATATTTCAAGCGTCTCATCCGGAATCTCTTCAAGAATCTCCGAAAGCTCGCTTTCATTTGTTAACTTATTGAAATCTTCCATAAACAACCTTTTAACGATAATACAACTGTAGTGCGGGTTGTATTATACAACAACTTTTCGAAAATATCAAATAATTAACAAAAAATTTCACATTTTTTCACATTTGAAAGAGACCCCGAGCAGCCTCTAAAACTGTTCGGGGTCCCGTTATACTTGCAACAGATTACTGTTTATTTCATTAATCCCGCTGACTCTTTCCGAGTGAATTCTTGCGCGCCAAATCCAACTCATATCGTATAAGCCAACCATCTTGACTATAACGCACGAAAACCGGTTCACAAGCGATTTATGCACGATTCGTAAAAAGTTTTGACAAATGTGCAATTTTGTAATCAATTCCGTCAAAATTATTTACTTTTTATCACGTCGCCTTTGGAAGACTTTAGCACAAGCTTTGGAAATACAAAACTTCAGGAACTCCAAATACAAAGGCGCCGTCCGTCATGTGGCGGACAGCGCCGGTAGAATCAGTGATTTAGTAATTCTCTGCGTGAACTTCGAAGTAGCTCTGCGGATGTGCGCAAACCGGGCATACGTCCGGAGCCTTCGTTCCGACTACGATGTGACCGCAGTTGCGGCACTCCCAAACCTTCACTTCGCTCTTCGCGAATACTTCCTGAGCCTCAACATTGTGAAGCAGTGCGCGATATCGCTCCTCGTGGCGCTTCTCAATGGCAGCTACGCCACGGAATTTCGCAGCAAGCTCCGGGAAGCCCTCTGCCTCAGCCGTCTTTGCGAAGCCTTCATACATGTCGGTCCACTCGTAGTTCTCGCCATCTGCCGCAGCCGCAAGGTTCTCAGCGGTGCTGCCGATGCCATTTAACTCCTTGAACCAGAGCTTTGCGTGCTCTTTCTCGTTGTCAGCAGTCTGAAGGAACAGCGCAGCGATCTGCTCGAAGCCTTCCTTCTTCGCCTTGGACGCGAAGTAGGTGTACTTGTTGCGGGCCTGCGACTCACCGGCAAATGCGGCCTGCAGGTTCTTCTCGGTCTGCGTTCCGGCATAAGGATTCTTCGCGCCGGACTCTTCCTTGATTTCCTCTAAATTGTCGCCGGTAGCGCCGCACAGCGGGCAAACAGCCTCTTCGCCGTCAGCAACGGTGAAAACTTCACCGCAAAGTAAACATTTGTACTTTTTCATAAGATGTCCTTTCCTTTCGATCGTGCCTTGGCACGATTTTTCTTTACGACACATAGGACGGTCTCACCATCGTCACAACATTCAGAAGCGACGATCGTTTCGTCTCATTCTTCTCAGCTTTTCCACAGACTGTGCAGGTTGCAATAAGCGTAAACCGCTTCAACCTCATCACCCTCGCAGATAGCGAAGCATGCCTTCGGGGCATCGCCCGGCTTCAAAGCCTTTCTCTGATTGCCTGCCTTGGTCTTAAGGGCAATCCATTCAATATAATGCTCCGGGAGCATCGGATGTTCAACACTTCCGACGGTCACCGTAACCGTATTTTCGTTCACTTCGTAAACCGGAACATGCTTCTCAACGGAAGCATCCGACGTGCCGGCCTCAATCTTCTGCATCGGTTTGCCGCAGCAGATAATCGGAACGCCGGTGCCTTTGACGATAGCTACAATCTGTCCGCATATGGGACAACGATAGAAAACCATCTCCATATAAATCCCTCCTTATAGTTTTAATTATTGTAAACCGCACCACGAAAGTGATGCGGTTTCAATCGAATTCATCTGCGGTTTCCTGCGGAAAATGTGACTTCTCCCGCCCGGGCAAAGTATGTTACTTTGCCTGCTCTGCCGCAAGTTCTTTTCTTTTCGCAATGATAATCATGACAAGACATACCATTACTGCAAGCGCGGTAATCGGGCCCGTGGTCTTGATTGCCGCCTTGATGAAAGCACCGGAAACGAGCTTCGGAGCCGAGTAACGCGATGCGGAAACCGTCACCGTTGTATCGTTAAGCTTCGTCTCATTCCAAAACTTAATCATCGCCGCGTAGTCGGAAGCAATTTTCTCGGTCTTCGCCGCAAGTGCCGCAACGTCCTTCTCAAACGCTTCGCGCTGCTTCTGCATATCCTCATCGGAAACAACCTTCTTGGCAGGTGTGTTCGGCTGGTTTGCGGTGTCAGTATCGGCGGTGGCATTGTCAGCGGTGTTGCCGTCTGCGCCGCCAAGCCCATCGGCTGCGTTATTGCCGTTGCCGGTTACATTGCCGTCAGCGTTGCCATTTTCCGCGTCAGTGTCGTCCTGTCCGTCTGTTCCGTTATTGCTCGCAGGCACGTACTCTTCGCCGGTCAGATCGCTGATTTTCATCCGGTAGGTCGAAATCTTCGAGCCGGTCAACGTGTTGTCGGTCGTAAGCTGCTTACGAAGGTCTACGAGCGCATCGTATGTCTTCGAGCTGTCACCGTCAATCTTGGTGAGGGACTGCTCAGTGCTGATATAGATAATCTCACTCTTCTCATACGAAGCGATCAACTCGTCGAGTTTCTTCAGCTGCTGCTCGCGACGGAGCAACTGGTTCTCAAGCTCACGCATCTCGAATTGATACTGCGTCAGCAAGCGGTCCGGGTCCTTCGTCAGCGCGTTCAAGGACATGGTCGCGTTGAGGCGGTTCAGGTCACTCTCACGGATGCTCACGATACGTGTCACGATGTCGTTGAAACTCTCGCCGTTGTAACGAAACGCAGGATTTCTCTCGTACATCTCGGCCGCGTAATCGGAAATCGTATTCAGCAGAAGCTGCATAATCGAAAGCTGCTGCGGGTAGTCATATTCGTCAAATGTGAAGAACCCTGCGAGTTCTCTGCCCATCGTGCCCTGGCCGAAAACCGAAGCAAAATGTTCCTTATATACTTCAAGCAAACTCTCAAGAAGCTTCGTCTGCTGTGCCTTAGAGAGCTTCTCATCGAAGCGGTCATAAAGCGTTACGCTGAACAGCGTCGGGTGGAAGCGGTCCACCGTAAGCGTCCGGCTTGCCGTCAGGTTCAGAAGCGAGTCATAACTCATCGTCTGCCCGATGATATCCTGCGGATATCCACCGGAGACCACCAGAGCTTTGCGAACCTGCTCGGGGGTATACTTACCGGCGAGATTACAGCGTTCGAGTGCAGCGTTAATAATCTCGTCCGAAGTCAAATCATCAACTGAGAATGCATATCCGTCAGGCGCCTTGCCTTCGGCCGCGCCCTCAAATGTCAGCTCAATCGTCGACGAAACAGTATTGGCGCCGGCTCTCTTATAGAAGAGCACAACCGACAGAATCAATCCGACAACGATCGCCGAACAGAGAATGATCAAAACCTTGTTCCAAAGGGTAAGCGGCTTCCGATTCGGAGTCTTTGCAGTCTTTTTATTCTTACTCATGCCTGCACCTCCTCTTCGGTTTTCGTACTCTTACCGCGCTTCATCTCCGCGATAAATGCAGCGCCAAACCACAGTCCGCACCCAAGTACCGCGCCGGCAAGAGCGCCGAGAATCATCTTCTTTACATTGGCCGAAAGGAACGAGGGCTGCGCCTGTCCCTGCGCCGCGGTCGCATCCGCGTACGTCGTATAGAACGGCGCATCTATAATCTCTTCCATCTGCTCGCAGATGCTTTGATAGATGCTGCTGCACACCGAGATGGCCTTCGTCAGCTCATTCTTCGCCTGAATCGTGTCGATTACAGACGTATTCGTCTGCAGATTTGCAATCTTCGTATTGAGATCGTCAATCGAAATCTCCAGCGAAGCGGCCTCATTGTAATTCTCCGCCTGCTGCAAAACCAGATTATTATAGTAATCGGTCGTAATCTTCGTCGTCTTCGAGGAGTCGCTCTCCTGGTTTTCAACCGAGATGCTGTCGTACTGATACGACTTCAGAATCTCCTCAGTAGACTTGATATTCTCGTTGACCACGTTAAGCTTCGTCTGTGCCTCTCTAAGGAGATAACGATATTGACTCAGCATCTCCGCGCGGTCCTTCGCGATACTGTTCGCATAGACATGCGAGTACAGATACTCAACATTAACCTCACGTGCCGTCTGCAACGTCGCCATCAGGTCGTTCAAAGAACGACCGTCACGGTAGGAACGATACTCCTTGACAGCGTCAGTCTGGTCATCACAATAATCATAGAGTTCATCAACAGCAGAACGGAGCAAGTCAAGACTTTCCATGATGTCGAGGTTGTCGGTATCAATAATCGAGATCGCATCTCCGGGAAGTTTGTAGTTCGCGTAGGTTGTAGCAAGATAATCGTTATAGGAAGCAAGCACTCGGTCCAAGAGGACACGAAGTTCGTCATCAGGCAGGTAAACCTTATCGCCGTCCTCGGTACCGAAGCCATTGTCAAGGGATACAACGAACTGGTTGATATAGGTAAGTTTTACACTTTGAAGCTGTGTATAAGCACCGGCATTCTTGTCCGCCAACATCCTGGATGCCACTTCCTGCTGACGACGGCTATCCTCTGTAAGAATCTTCTCCACATGAATATTACTCCGAATATTCGTAAGCGAAACCGCCTCCGATAGTTCCAAACTAGCTACCGCATTTTGAAGAACATACGCGGAAGTTATCTGTGACAGGTCAAGTTCGGTCCCATCAGGTGCGGAAAGATCAGCCACAGGGCCATAGACAGGCTCCCCCAATGTATCCACTCTCAATACCACATCATAATCAAGGGTCACAACAGATGCAACACGAGAATCCGCGTCTTTAAATTGGTACAATAGCAGTGGGATACACACCCCTACTACCAAACAAAGAAGAATCACCCACGCATATACACGCCGTGTGATTTTCATGTTATGGAATACACGCATCAAATCAATAACATCATCCTCGTCCGGGCGGTTGACAACGACGTTAATCTGCGAATCCTTTTCAATCGACAGAGCACTTTCTCTGCCCGGTTGTTTCAAATCAGACACAACAAATGGTTCCTTTCAACATATAAAAAATTTTCGAACCCCATTTAGATTGATTGTAAGACAAGACACCGGAAATGTCAAGGAGTTTGGCATTTCCGGTGTCGATTACGACTATGTTTTCTCATCTGTTTTATATGGGTTATATTCTAATCTCTCCCGAACAAGTCCCTAGTATATACCTTATCCTTTACATCATCCAAAACGCCGTCATAACGATTCGCTATAATCGCGGCGGATGCCGTCGCGGTATAGGTGTATGCAGGAACGATAACCTAAAGAAGTCAAGATAGGAACAACAAAAATTTCAATAGATGCACCATAGATGCAGATAGCCTGAAGTCTTATAAACACTGGATTTACGGTCGTTTGGCTTCTCCCGGCAGCTCTTCTATCGGTTTGCATCTTTTTTTGCCGCTGCATCTATTGAAAATTCAGATTGCATCTTTGCCTCAAAATCTGCTTTTCACTCCCGGAAGGTCGAAAAGCAGTTTTTCATGGGGTAGATGATCAGAAGGCGATCCGAAGATGCAAACCGGCAAAGTCGAGAGATGCAGGTCAAAAATCGGCTTTGGGAAATCCTTGCAGAGTTTCCCTTCTCCATGCTTTTTGAAAAGATGTCGAAAAATCCACAAATAGATGTAAAAAAGATGTAAAAGAAATAGCCATCCCAAACCCGTACTCGTCAGCGTGAACGCCACGCAGAATTCCCGTATTCATACAAAACCTACTTCAGTACATATCCCGGTACTTTTTTCGCTTCTCAAGTTACCTCAGAGTTTTGTACATAGCAAGATGCAAAAGAATCCAGAAGAAGGTCGTTCCCGTTGAAACTACGGGACTGAAAAAGGAGCCAACGTGGGCTCCCTCTTAATCATTTGTAATATTCGGCGTACCACTCGGCGAAAGCTCTCAGGCCTTCCCGGATGCCGATCTTCGGTGTGAATCCGTAGTCAGCTTCCAGAGCAGCGCTGTCCGCATAAGTAACTGGCACATCGCCGGCCTGCATGCCCACCAATTCTCTATGGCCTTCAAAATCGTAGTCGGCTGGCAGAACTCCGGCTCGAACCAGTTCCTCCTGTAGCGTGCTGATGTAGTCAAGAAGGTTCTCCGGCTGACCGCCGCCGATGTTATAAACGGCATACGGCGGGATTGGAAGTCCATCCTCTCCGTTCTTCTTCTCCGGCGCACCCTGCATCACACGGTACACACCCTCCACGATATCGTCGATATAGGTGAAGTCCCGACGCATGTCGCCGTAGTTGAAGATCTGGATAGTCTTCCCGGCGACCAGCTTCTGTGTGGCGCTGTAGTAGAACATATCCGGGCGACCGGCAGGACCGTACACCGTGAAGAAACGGAGACCAGTGGACGGAATGTTGTAGAGTTTGGAATAAGCGTGGGCAAGCAGCTCATCGCTCTTCTTAGTCGCCGCATAGAGGCTCACAGGGTTGTCCACCTTGTCCTCGGTGCTGAACAGCACCTTCTTGTTTCCGCCATAGACGGAAGAAGACGAAGCGTAGACCAGGTGCTCCACAGGATTGTGGCGGCAGGCTTCCAGCAGATTGTAGAAACCGATGATATTGCTCTCGATATACACATTCGGGTGGTCGATGGAATACCGAACACCAGCCTGCGCCGCAAGGTTCACCACGATATCGAAGTGGTAAGTTGCGAACAGGTCATCGACCAACGCCTTGTCTCCGATGGAACCGCGCACAAAGATGTGCTTAACCGGACTCTGCTCCGCCGCCTTTTCTACCTGGGCAAGTCTCCACTCTTTCAGACTCACCTCATAGTAGTCATTCATGTTGTCGAGGCTGACCACTGTGCCGCCGCTCATTTCCTTCAGCAGCCGGATCACAAGGTTGGCTCCGATGAATCCCGGTGAACCGGTCACCAGGATGGTTTTGTTGTTCAAATCTATCTTCTGCATTTAATCTCTCCTGAACAGGTCACGGGTATAGACCTTATCCTCTACATCACCAAGCACATCCTGATCAAAGCGGTTTGCGATGATGACATCACTTTCGGCTTTGAACTTTTCCAGGTCGTTCACTACTTTACTTCTGAAGAACTCGGAACCGTTCTCAAGCGTCGGCTCGTAGATGATGATCGGAATACCCTTCGCCTTGATACGCTTCATGACGCCCTGGATAGCAGAGGCGCGGAAGTTGTCAGAGTTCGATTTCATGGTCAGGCGATACACGCCGACTGTCTTCGGGTTCTTCGCAATGATCTGGTCAGCAATGAAGTCTTTTCTCACCGTATTGCTGTGAACAACCGCCTCGATCATGGTCTGCGGGACATCCTTGTAGTTGGCAAGGAGCTGCTTGGTGTCTTTCGGTAGGCAGTATCCACCGTAGCCGAAGGACGGGTTATTGTAGTGACCGCCGATACGCGGATCCATGCACACACCATCGATGATCATCTGTGTGTCCAGCCCCTTGGTCTGAGCGTAGGTGTCAAGCTCGTTGAAATAGCTGACACGGACAACCAGATAGGTGTTGGCGAAGAGCTTGATGGCTTCCGCCTCGGTCAGATGGGCAAGCAGCACCGGGATGTTCTGCGATTCCTGGCCGGCTCTCTGCTCCTCCACTCTCGCGCCTTCCAGTAGCAGATTGGCAAACATCTGGCCCTGCTCCTTCTGATCATCATCGCAGCCGACAACGATGCGGCTCGGATGAAGGTTATCGTACAGCGCCTTGGACTCCCGCAGGAATTCCGGACTGAAGATGATATTCTTTATGCCGTATTTCTCTCTAACGCTCTCAGTATATCCAACCGGGATGGTGGACTTGATGACCATGAGGACATCCGGGTTGACCTTCAACGTCCACTCAATGGCGTCCTCAACAGCGCTGGTATCGAAGAAGTGGTTCACATCGTCGTAGTTGGTCGGCGTGGCGATGATCACGAGGTCAGCGTTACCATATGCCGCAGCCTTGTCTGTCGTGGTGTGGAGGTTCAGAGTTCTCTTTCCCTCTTTGGCTTCCTTTATGAATACTTTGTAGAAGTTCAAAATATAACGTATCCGTCAAACGATTAAGCGTCAGGCGTTTACCTGAGCCTGTTCGGTCCACGGCATCAGTTTATCCAAGAACTCGTCAGTAAAATGATGATTGGCAGCTGTGATCTGGCGGAACAGCCAGTTGAGATAATCAAACACATCCAGGCCGTTGGCCTTGGCTGTTTCCACAATGCTATACATATCCGCACTGGCGCTGGCGCCTTTTGTCGTCTGGCTGAACAGCCAGTTTTTTCGTCCAATCACGAACGGACGGATAGCATTTTCAGCCCTGTTATTGTGAGCCGGAATATTCCCATCTTCCAGGAAACGACACAGTGATTCCTTTTGATTTCGTGCGTACGTCAGAGCCTTTTCAAAATCCTTGTTGACTCCGCGGGGATCAACCTGATCGCACCACAAATAGAACCGGTCGATGATCGGCTTGATCTTTTCATTCCGAATTTTCTTGCGTTCGTCCGGATTCAGATCTTTCAGTTTCTTTTCTTCCAGGAGGATTTCCTCACAGAAATCAAATCCGGTTTTCGCTTTGCATGGCGTCAGCATTTTCTTGTCCGGAGACGCCTTGATGAATTTTCGTCGGGCATGAATCCAGCATCCGCATCGGATTCCATCGTTTCCGGCACGGTTATATCCGGCATAGCCGTCTGATACAAAGTAGCTGTGGTATCCATCCAGGAATCTGGAGGCGCATTCCCCTTTTCGGGAAGTCTGAAAGTCGAAGATGACGATCTGTTTCTTCTCGTTTTCGCCGCTCCGGAATACCCACATATGGCTTTTGCCTGAGCTTTCTTCTCTGACGACCTGTACCGGTGTTTCGTCACAGTGTAGCACATGGGATTTCAGCAACTGTCGATGCATGTATTCCACAAGAACCCTGCCGTAGTATTAATCCACTTCCAGAATCCAATTGCACAGCGTAGCTTTTGACATGGGAAATGCTGCCCGCTCCCAATCCTTGACCTGGCGCTCCAGCGGTATCGCCTGCACGTACTTGGCGTATATGACCTGGGCAACAGTGGAGGGGCTGGCGTAACTGTGCTTCAGGAAGGGATATCTGTATTCAAGCGGAAGCTGCGCCTTCTTAAAGATGGTCCTCGGACGATTCTTGCATACAGCGCACCGGTCCTCGCTGGCAAACTGGCAATGGGGACACGCCGCCGTGCCGTTTTCATGGCACTTGCATCTGTATACGCCGCGGTAGAATTCATGCTTTTCAATATGGGCAGGTATGAATTCATATTCTTCCTTGACCAATTCCTTGCCGATGAGTTCCATTTCGCGGCCGCATTCGTCGCAGTTCCTTGCCGGAGTGTCCAGCAGACAGTCCTGCGTCAGCACCGGAAATTTGTCAAATAGTTCTTTGCGGGCATTCTTTTTCCGCTTATGCGCAGAAACTTCGACCGCCTCAACCTCAAGGGGGTCCGGAACGGCTGAATCCGCAAACGCCTCCGCTTCATTGAATAGGCTCAGCTGTTCTCCGGCCGTTTCCGGAACCTGAGGAACCAGCTTCTCGCTCTTCCTGCCGAAAAGCATCCGCTGCATATTTTGCAGCATGATTTCCAGATCTGCGATTCGCTTATTCTGCTCTTCCAGCTTGGTCTCAAGGGAGGCGATATATTCCTGAACATCCTGATTCAGATTGTCAATTTCCGGCCTGTTCAAGCACATTCACCCCCCGTACGTCGATATATGATATATTCGACACGCGGGGGTGAAATCCTTTTGGAAATTTGCAATTTTTCTTTATTTTTTCAACGTTTTTTAAAAGAATTCTTTTGGCGGAGAAAAGACTTTTTTCTCAATCTCCAAGCCTTCCAGCAGACGGGAATATTGCGTCCTGGTCAACTGACGCACTTCGGCCGCTGTTCTGGGCCACTGAAACTTGTATCCTGTCAGCACTTTGTAGAGCAAAAGAAAGCCATCTTCTTCCCAGAGGATTGCTTTCATGCGATCCGCCTTCTTCCCACAGAACAGATAGAGGCTCTCCGCGTCCGATTTGATTTGATACTGCTGGGTCAGGATAGCCACAAGTCCATTGATGCTTTTTCGCATATCCGTATACCCACAGATGATGTACACATTTCTGTAGGCGATGCTCTCAGCCAGCATGCTTTGTCGCCTCCAGAAGGCGGGAGAGAAATGTGCTGCTGACATTGGCAGGAACGCGGAATTCAAAGCCATTCACCGAAAAGAAGATTTGTTCCTGTTCTTCCGGTTCAGGGGCAAGCTCCACTTTGACGATGGCATTCTTTGACGCAGGAACCCCTGGCAGATTCGGGGATGGCAAAGCAGATACATCTGATGCGAGAAATTCTTCTGCGGGAATGATCTGTGCCAGAATCTTTCTTTCCCACCGGTAATAGGTCGTGAAATCCAGCCCATGCTCTTTGCACCATTCCTTGACGCTCATGCCGCTGGAACGGCATTCCATGATTCGCTGCTTCCATACGGGCATTTTCTGGGCATTCTGGATGTCGTAGATTGTCACGGTAGCACCTCCGGTTGCACGCTTTTGCACCGTTAGCGCAAATTCGTACGAATTCGTACTACCATTAAACCATATTTCTCGCTTTGTTTACAGTCGCCTTATTATTTGACGGTTACGTTTAGCCTTTCTGCCCAATATAATATGCCTCCTTTATAACCGTTACAATACGATTAAATAAAAAAGCCGGAATCAGACCGGCTCTCCAAATGTATCTGGGTGGTTAGAATCAAAAATCTCGTTTGCCCACATGACTGTGACCAAGTTTTCCGTATCACTCAGATTGATAATGTTGTGGGTGTATCCGGGGAGCATATGAACAGCTTGAATCTTCTCTCCACTTACCTCGAATTCGATCACTTCGTCCGTACCAATCTTCCGCTCTTGAATAAGTCCATGGCCACTTACAACGATGAAAAACTCCCACTTGCTGTTATGCCAATGTTGTCCTTTCGTAATGCCTGGCTTGCTGATATTCACGCTGAACTGCCCGTGATCCACCGTTTTCAGCAGTTCTGTAAAGCTACCCCGGTCATCCACATTCATCTTCAGATCAAATGCAACCTTCTCGTTCGGGAGATAACTAAGGTACATGCTGTACAACTTCTTTTCAAAGGAACCCGGCGCGATGGTTGGCATTATCAAATTATATGGTTGGTCATGGAAAGTGTGAAGTAGATCTACAATATGTCCAAGTGTAGCCTTGTGCGTTATGGGCACGTAGCAGTAACGACCGGTTTCTGTTGCTCTCGGTGTTAATCCATCATACTCCATTCCATCAACGGTCTCTCCGGTTTTCGGATACTCACACCTCTTCGGTTTCCCCTCCATCGCATCGTACATCTCTTCGATCAGATCATCGATGAAGAGCATCTCAAGCTCAACACTCGGGTCGTTCACCGTGATTGGCAGATCGTTTGCGATGTTATTGCAGAAGGTTCCTACCGCAGAGTTATAGTTTGGGCGCACCCATTTTCCGACAAGATTTGGAAAGCGATAGACATAGACAGTTGCACCGATTTCGGCTGAATACTGAAAAAACAGTTCTTCTCCATCCCGCTTACTCAAACCGTATTCAGATGTGCCAAAGCGACCTGCCAACGTTGCCTGGAGAGAGCTTGAGAGCATCACCGGGCAAGTATTGTGGTGACGTTTGAGGGTGTCCAGTAGCGTTGAAGCGAAGCCGAAGTTCCCAGCCTTAAATTCTGCCGGATCCTGCGGTCTGTTCACACCGGCCAAGTTAAATACAAAATCACAGTCAGAGCAGAATACGTCCAGCTCTTCTAAACTGTTATGTCTGTCATATTCATAAATCGTTTCGATGGTCAGGTTCGGCCTTGTCCTATTCTTTCCATCTCTTATGTTTTTCAGGTTCTCTACAAGATTTCTTCCGACGAAACCAGCAGAGCCTGTTACGAGAATCTTCATACGTCTTTTCTCCATACCATCTTATTGACCACACCGACATAGGACTGAATGATCTTCACAACCTTGTCAGACACATTGATATCGGTATAGTCAGGGACAGGAATCGCCCCGCCATTCTTTTCTTCCTTCACCATTTCTACTGCCGTATCAACCGCCTGGAGTAGTCCCTTTGTATCAATTCCAGACAGGATAAAGCATGCCTTGTCCAGCGCCTCTGGACGCTCTGTGGACGTTCTGATGCATACAGCAGGGATTGGATGGCCGATGGATGTGAAGAAACTGGATTCTTCTGGCAAAGTACCGCTGTCAGATACAACTGCAAAGGCATTCATCTGCAGGCAGTTATAGTCGTGGAACCCGAGAGGCTCATGCTGGATAACACGAGAATCAAGCTGAAATCCGGATGCTTCCAGACGCTTCCTGGATCTCGGATGGCAACTGTACAGAATCGGCATATCATACTTCTCTGCCATCTTATTAATCGCAGTGAATAGACTCGTAAAGTTCTTCTCTGTGTCAATGTTCTCTTCCCGGTGAGCGGAGAGCAAAATATACTTCCCCTTTTCTAAGCCGAGGCGATTGTGGACATCACTGCTTTCTATCGCTCCCAGATTCTCTGTCAGTACTTCTGCCATCGGAGATCCAGTCACATACGTTCTTTCCTTCGGCAGACCACAGTCAGACAAATAACGCCGTGCATGCTCGGAGTAGGCGAGGTTAACGTCTGATATTATGTCAACTATCCGTCTATTCGTCTCCTCCGGCAGGCATTCATCCTTACAACGGTTCCCAGCTTCCATGTGGAAGATTGGAATATGTAGCCGCTTTGCTCCGATCACACTCAAGCAACTATTAGTGTCTCCCAGCACCAACACAGCATCCGGCTTCAACTCTACCATCGCCTTATAGCTTGCCGCGATGATATTGCCCATCGTTTCACCGAGATCTGCGCCAACGGCATCAAGGTACAGTTCCGGATCTTCCAACCCTAAGTCCTTGAAAAATACACCGTTTAGATTATAATCATAGTTCTGTCCCGTATGGACAAGGATAGTAGCAAAATACTTTCGGCATTTCTTAATCACAGCAGCAAGCCGGATGATTTCGGGTCTTGTGCCCACAATAATCATCAGCTTGATTTTGCCGTTTTCTTTCCAACTTGGATATTGCATAATATGTATCCTTCCACCGAACCGAGAGAGTTCGTTTTTACTTTGTATTATAAAGGCGTTGTCAAGGCCATCAAGCTTCGACCGTATGTGACCGACCTTCCAGTTCTTCCCTCACATAGTCAGTGCCCATAATCTTGGTAACCACGCCGTCAACATCGAGTCTTTTCGTGTTATGGCTTGTGTACGCCTCTTCGCCTTCCGTCGTCACTGTTCCCTCGACATAGAACTTATCATAGTTCAATCCTCTTGCATCTGGAGCGATTCTGAAGTAATGACCCATATCGATGGAACGGAGCCTCTCTTCCCTGGTCATCAGGGTTTCATAGAGTTTCTCTCCATGTCGACTACCGATGATTTTCTTCTCCGTTTCTCCGAATACCTTCATCACGCCATCAGCCAAATCACCGATAGTGCTTGCGTCCGCTTTCTGGATGAACAGATCACCAGGCTCGGCATGCTCAAAAGCGAAAGCAACCAGATCTACAGCCTCATCCAGATTCATGAGAAACCTGGTCATGTTCGGATCGGTAATAGTAATCGGAGCCTGACGTTTAATCTGGTCGATGAAGAGCGGAATAACGGAGCCCCGGCTGCACATGACGTTACCGTAGCGGGTGCAGGCAAGGACGGTACCAGAACGGTCAAACGCTTTCTGCGCTCTTGCCTGGACAACCTTCTCTCCTACTGCTTTCGTCATACCCATCGTATTGATCGGATATGCAGCTTTATCAGTGGAAAGGAAAACCACACGCTCCACCTTGTTCTCCACCGCCGCGGTGATTACATTATCGGTGCCTATGATATTCGTTCTAACTGCTTCCATCGGGAAGAACTCACAGGACGGCACTTCCTTCAGCGCAGCAGCGTGGAACACATAGTTAGCTCCGTACATGACATCGCGGACTGAATCCAGATTACGGACATCACCGACATAGAACTGCACCTTGGAAGCTTGGTCGGGGTACTGTGCCTGGAGGGTGTGCCGCATCCAGTCCTGCTTTTTCTCATCTCTGGATATTATGCGGATCTCGCCGATATCGGATGTCAGGAAGTGCTTGAGAACGGTGCTGCCGAAGCTGCCTGTCCCTCCTGTGATTACTAGTGTTTTACCCTTAAAGGCTTCTGTTATGTTAGTCATTTTCTATTAAACTCCTTTTCCAGTTCTATTCTTTATCCCAGCGATTGAACTGGAATGGTTAATCTATGCCCAATGTGATCCAGTTTCCACACTGATCACAGTAGATTCGGAATTCCCTATCTTCCGCCCCATCATATCGGAACTTCCTTGTTTCAAGATTATCCCGGAGCTGTAGATACTTCTTCGGCGGAGCTGTGAGCTCCATCTTGTTTCCGCATTCACATTTAATCGTTATTGTCATTGTGTGCCTCCCGCAACTAGCTCTGCCTCTTGTTTCACATCAGTATCGTACTCGGTGTCTGTGATCTCGGATCGCGTATATCGTTCATCCAGTAAATCGATTAGGTTCTCAACATCTGAGTAGTGATCTAAAACGAATTGGCCATTTTCTTCCCTGATCTTTCCGTTCCAGCGGGTGCTCTTGTGGATGTTCTCCCATAGCTTGTCAGGCTCCATCTTCAAGACTTTGGAATCTGTGATACGCATCAGTTTCTTCGCATATCGAGGCTTTCCATTTCCGCGTTGGACATAGTCTCTGAGTTTGTCCACGTTAGCAACGATACCCTTTCCCTCAACGGCTGAGATCGTCTTATCGGCTCGCAATCGAATATAGTCCTGGAAACCGAACGAATTCTGAAGCAGCTTATAAACAGACGCAATTATGTAATCATCTATCACCAGAAAATCAATCTTCTCAGCAAAGGTGATAATCGGATCAGTCATCTACTCAAATACAACACCTTCTGTGCCAGAGACAAACTTCGCCATGAAATTCTTTCTGGATTTATTCGGAACCATTATGCTCCAGAGATGCTGATATGCCCATAGGTGCTTCTCACCATGCCGAACAGAAAAAGCTATTCCGGTAGCATCCCCAAGGTCTTGTTTGCTAAACACACCTGCTGTTGTTTTGAGAACGGACAGTGGATCGTAACTCTCGGACGCAGGAATAATATAAAACTTCCTCTGTTCATCAGCGATCCGGTCGGCAGACACGTAATCTGCCTCATCGGAATTATATTTCTCAGACAGAATCTTCAAAATCGAATCTTTCAGCTTCTGTCTAAGATTGTTTGCTCCATTCTCAATAAACCCCATTTTCTTAAGCCGTGGATCAGACTTGGTGATTACATACACTTCAAAGCCACACATCCGTGGTGCGGCCGTGATTGTGGAAATCAGACTCTTTATCTTCTGACCTGTTAACCCTTGTCTGGTCTCGGCTTCTGCCATTTGCTTTGCTCCTCTCTTGTGTCAATCGTTATATACAAGGAAGACATCATCGGCGATGTACTTTCTTTTTATTACTATCCCATCGAATGGGAGTCCGCCCTTACTCAATCCGATATAAGTCTTGTTCTCTTTAACATCCGTGTATGGCTGGTCAAACTTGAACTCGAAAGTCTTATACCTCAGAGCCACAAGCAAAGGATTCTGATAGAACAGATCTGACCGCATCAGGAGAAATATCACCATTGAAAGCAAAACAATGAAGAATATGAATCCCCTGAGAGTCGATACATCGTCCACCAGTAGCGGTAGAACGAAGGTAACAAGGAATGTCACCTCAGAATCCTTTTTCTCCGGACCAATTGTTATTGTCTCGCCATGTGAGGCAAAGTTGGAATTCTGAAGATTGCGGAATCCAATAGCAACTACGGCCGTGATTAAAAGCCAGATTACGGAGAGAGTGGTGACAACCACGTCTCCAAGTGCTAGACTGTTAATAGCTTTTCCAATTGAAGTCCAATCACCGTGTAAAATGGAAACGAGAAACTTGATAACCAGTTCGCCATGCCCTACGTGTTGGATGAAGATAAGCAGGAATAACGGGCAGAAGGATTGCAGCACAAGAAATCGTTTCAGTTTTTTATCTTCCTGCATCTGCTGTCCTCCTGTTACTGATCTCCATCGTAGGATTCCCAGTTTTTTAAATCTTTCCTATTCAATTTCTCCTTTGCCGGGCTGACCACTTCCCTATAGTCACCGTCGAGATATAAGCACACATTATAGTAATCATAGCGACAGCAAAAGCATAAATCCATTTCCCTATTAGCCAATAGTTAACAAAAACATTCACAACAATCATTTGGTATAGGAATATTCCATATGAAATATCTGGTTTCAAGGATAGATATGGAAAGCGATATGCAAATCCAATTAATCCTGCAGTTAAGAAGCCGCTCCAAAACAAGTAATATCCGGATAATAAATCCCACCCACTCCAGAAAAAGATTAGCGCTGTTATCAAAAGGGTATACCAGTACTTAATCAGCAAAGGCAGAATTTCTTCCTTAAACTCAGCAATAAACATCCCTATAAAGAACAGCCAAAAGTATCTAATAACTGTCTGGTCATATAGTTTCCCAACTATTTCTATTTGCAGTATATCATGTGTAATATATCCAACCCCGTAACTTAAGCCAAATGCTAATGCAAATCCCAATAACCATGTCTGAATCTTACGATTCTTCATTAACTTATAGAAAAGCCATGCAATCACGTAAAACTGAACCATTACTCCAATTGTCCAGAGTGTTCCATTTGGCGTCCCCACTCCATACCCGCGTAAAGAATCCGGTGTCCAGAATTGAAATACTGTCCCCTGTGTGATTGCAAAAATCAATAGATGTTTTATATTCCATCCGCGATATAAAATCATAACCACAGCTATTTCTACAATTACTGCTATCCACAGTTCCGGGTATATTCTCCAGAATCGTTTCAGCAAATAGTTTTTGTATGATTTCGACCTGCTTATTGAAAACCAGATAAGAAATCCACTTATCACAAAGAAAATAGGTACACCGCGAAGAAAATATGACGCGTGAAATACTATTTCATTGCCCGGCAACTCAAGATGCTCAATAAGATGCCCAAACATAACTTGGAAAGCTGCTATTATCCGAATTAAATTGAGGCAATTATTGCTTGCTTGCTTGCTTGCTTGCTTGCTTGCTTGCTTGCTAAAAAATTGTCCATCCATTTGTACCTCCAGTCAACCCTTTTTGAGTATCTCTATTGTCCTATGCATTCCACTATTAATATCGTACATCGGATGCCACCCAAGAGCCTTAAGTTTACTTCCATCTAATCTGGCTTTTGTAGCTTTGCTATATCCAGCAGCCTCAACTTCATCTGGTATCTCAAACACCACGCTTTTATTGTTGATACTAGCTATTATTGCAGCTAAGTCCTTTAATATAATGTCAGATGCTTCATCTGCAATATTATAAGCCTCACCATTCTCACCTTTTAGCAAAACTGTCAAAAGCCCATATACGGCATCAGCCACATATGTGTAACTGTAATACTGCAATCCAGGAGACTTAAGAACAATATCCTCCTCCGAAACAGCATTCTTAATAAACTGACTAATTGCCTTGGTATCAGACATCAACATCGTCGGACCATATGATCTTGTAAACCTTGGAATTACAATGTCCAATCCTTTTTGAACTTTATAGGCCTGGCACAATGCTTCCCCACACCTTTTGCTCTCAGGATATCCAGCTCGCATGGTATTTGAATCTATATATCCACAGTAGTGTTCATCAAACATTTCCACATCTCCACGGTTCTCCCCATAAATCTCATTCGATGATGCAAAAGCAAAGCGAACCGCATTATGCTTCACAGCAAATTCCAACATATTTTGCAAGCCAATAACATTTGTTGAAATCGTTCCAATAGGATCAGTGGCGTACTGAATTGGGTGTGTATTTGAAGCCAAATGAAGAATATATTCTATTGTTCCGAGGTCATCCCGCACAAATGAAGTTTTTACATCATACTGAATAAATCGAAATAATTCGCTTTCGGAATACTTTGAGAAACGCTCTTTTGCTTTTTTCTCATTTCGTCCTAATGCATATACGGCGCAATTTAACCCTTCTTCGATATTCTTCTCGAATATTACATCCGTAAGAAAACTACCTAAAAGTCCCGTAGCTCCAGAGAGCATAACACTCTTATTTTTTAACTTTTCCCATGGCAGATTTGCTCTGCATACTTGATGTACATCTGCCATATACTGATCATTTGAATAAAGGTCCATTGAAGTCACCTCTCATTTCAGCCAATTGTCTTTATCTGACTTCAAATATGCCTTGAACATCTCAAGATCGTCCTTTGTAGTCAACTTAATGTTTTTATCAGATCCAGCAGCAAAATATAGCCTAACGCCCAGTTCCACCATCATGGTATTAGTATAATGCGAACCATGAATTCCCTTTCCTTTTTCGTAAGCCTCATGATATTTTGCATCTAATAGATCAAATCTATATGCCTGTGGGGTAGATACCCGACGTAAAGTCTCACGTGGTATAAACTTTGTTGTACTGATGTCATCATCAACAACAAAAATCTGCTCATTATATGGCAATGACGTTACTGCATTTCCATACTCTTGCGCCTTTCTGATAACGTCTGTTAATACTGTTTCATCAACGAGCGGACGAATTCCATCATGAATTATAATAATATCATTATCAGAAACCTTACCTTCTAAATTGTATACCCCATTTCGGATAGATTCTTGTCCCGTCTGGCCGCCAGAAATCACCCATTTAAGTTTGTCGATATTAAATTGTTTTGCATACGCCCACAGTATATCATGCCATCCGTCAATACATACGACCTCAATCGCATCTATCATTGGATGTTTTTGAAAGCCCTCAAGTGTATAGATG
>JAEEGG010001189.1_pt1 | contig 71525 bp, 62 predicted proteins | sample 9134161 | NCBI WGS metagenome assembly JAEEGG01 (sample SAMN16246543, study PRJNA631951) | gut metagenome | biome: gut microbiome; feature: rumen; material: CR-attached | host: Bos | place: Iran: Karaj | collected 2018-10
CCTATATATTCGAAGAAAAGCGACCACGAAGGGCCGTTGAGGGGAAACATCTCTCCATTGCCCCTGACCTCGTAGGAAGAACCTGGCGCGGCGGGAATCATGAACATGGCGCATAACATCGCCAGCATGACGAGTCCCGTGCCGACATGTGATCCATCCCATTTCACGCTTCCTTGGATTAGGAAGGTGATGGCACCGATAACGGCTCCCATAACAACCATCGGGTGAAGCCTTATAAGCCTTCGCTTGAAGAATCCTCCGGTGGTCATCTTGTCCCAGCGGCTGTCGTAGGCATATCCTATAACAAAGCCTGAAAGAATGAAAAAGAAATCGACAGCGAGGTACCCGTGGGGAACAGGAGTCCCCGGCAGAAGCTCGAACACATGGTACACGATGACGATCAGGGCGGCAACTCCTCGGAGGCCGTCCAGAATATCATAATGGGGTTTGGAGTCTTTTAGTATCATTTATGGCAAATATAATATTTCCATCCTTATTTTACTATATTTGTCATATTATGGTCATTAAGCGTATCCTATTCTTGTTGGTAGCCCTTTCAGTGGGTTTATCCGCTTCGGCGAAGGTTGTCATGTCGCCGTTGTTCACAGATAATATGGTTTTCCAGCAGCGTACGCAGGCTCCTGTCTGGGGAAAGGCCTCGCCTGGCGCCACAGTCACTGTCCAGCCATCTTGGGGGAGGAAGGAATATTCATGCGTCGCGGGACCTGACGGCCGATGGTCGCTCAAGATTGACACGCCTGCCGGCAGCTACAAGAGATACACCCTGACCATCTCCGACGGAGAAAAGGTGGTTCTGAATAATGTCGTTGTCGGGGAGGTCTGGCTTTGCTCCGGCCAGTCCAACATGGAGATGCCGGTGGAGAGCTGGAGAGCGGTCAGGGTCAACAAGGCCGATATACAGAATGCTGCGGATTACCCTTATCTGAGGCTTCTTTATGTTACCAAGACCACCGGAATGTCACCCAGAGACAGTTTCTCCGCCGAGAATGACGGATGGACGGAGTCCCTTCCCAAGACAGTGAGGGCCTTCTCCGCCGTCGCTTATTATTTCGGGAGAAAACTCCAGGAGAATCTTAAAGTCCCGGTCGGAGTCATAGAGACCTGCTGGGGAGGGACCTTTATCGAGGCTTGGATAAGTGAGGGGGCTGTCCGTGAATATCCTGAACTGCTTTCCAAGCTTGAGAATGTGAAACAGTTGGCCTTGACAGAGACTGATGTTGAGAATAATTTCCGGAAAGAGATGGAGCGTTTCGTCGCCAAGGCTAAAGCTGATGACGAGGGGTTGGATGGAGAGAAAGCCCTTTGGGCTGTTCCGGAATACGATGACTCTTCTTGGGGAACGATCCGGCTTCCTGAGAAAATCCAGACTCTTTGGCCATCCACGAACGGTGTTTTCTGGTTCCGTAAGGAGGTCGAGATTCCTAAGGATTGGGCTGGGAAAGACCTGACTCTCAGTCTCGGGCCTGTTGATGATTTTGACGAGACATATTTCGATGGAGAATTAGTCGGCAGCGGTGAGGTCTGGAATATGGCCAGGGAATATAAGGTCCCGGGTGCGATTGTCAAAGGAGGCAAGGTGGTGATTTGCATCCGTGTCACCGATGACCATGGGGACGGCGGCCTCTATGGAGCGGCGGATCAACTTTTTCTGGAAGATCCTGAAGGCCACCAGATTCCGCTCAACGGAGAATGGAAAGTCAAGATGTCCCTTTCTTTCGGGAACCGGCCGATGAGTACTGCCAGAGAGCCTAACCTTGTGACGGTCCTTTATAACGCCATGATTAATCCCCTGGTTCCTTTTGCCATGAAAGGGGCGATTTGGTACCAGGGCGAATCCAATGCCGAAAGGGCATATCGCTACAGGGACCTGATGCCGGCCTTGATCCAGGATTGGAGGTCGGCTTGGGGACAGGATTTCCCATTCTATATTACCCAGATAGCCAATTATCATCAGGTTAGCCCTGTTCCCGGAGAATTCACTTGGGCTGAACTTCGGGAGGCGCAAGACCTGTCCGCCAAGGTTTTGGATAAGGTCGGAGTGGCTTGTACTATCGATCTCGGAGAAGCGGATGATGTCCACCCTATCCGTAAAAAGGAAGTTGGTGACAGGCTGGCTATGCTTGCTCTGGATAATGATTATGGTCGGGACCTGGTCTCAGCCGGTCCAGTGTACGAGTCATACAAGATTAGCGACGGGAGTATAAGGATTCGTTTCTCATCAACTGGAAAAGGTCTGGTCGCCGTGCCGTCAGGGGATTTCGCGTCAGCGCGATATGGCGAGGTGGCAATGGAGTTTGAACAAGTCAAGCTGGCGGAGAATGGGGAAGTGGTTGGTTTCCAAATAGCTGGGGCTGACAAGGTCTGGCATTGGGCAAAGGCTAGGATTGAAGGGGATGAGGTGGTCGTTTGGTGCCCTGATGTGAAGAGACCTGTGGCCGTCCGGTATGGCTGGGCCGATAACCCTGTATGTAATCTTTTCAATTCGGAAGGCCTTCCAGCCTATCCTTTCAGGACAGATGACTGGCCTGGAGTCACTTTTGGGAAATTGTTATGAGACCAGGAAGAATCATACGGGAAGCCATTGAAGCCGACATAATTAGGATTATGCCTGTGATGGAGGCGGCCAAGGGAATTATGCGCTCCGACGGTAACCTGAACCAGTGGGTGGGAGGTTATCCTTCCCCCGAGGCCATTCGGGCCGATATTGCCAGGGAAGGTGGTTTCGTTATAGAGGACTTAGAGACACCGGCTCAGAGTAAAAGGGTAGTTGGCTATTTCGCTTTTCTGCCCTCCCCGGAACCTACTTATGATTATATCGAAGGAGGGGAGTGGCTGGATGACGAGTTGCCGTACCATGTTATCCATAGGATCGCCAGTTATCCGGATGTCCATGGGGTTTTCTCGGATATCATGGAATTCTGTTTCTTGCGGGATCCCAACATCAGGATCGACACCCATAAGGATAACTCGATCATGCGTCACAACATTTCCAAACATGGGTTCACATATTGCGGGATCATATACCTTGAGTCAGGGGACCAGAGGCTCGCATATCAGAAAATATTCAGCCGGAAAGAATTATAAACTATTATTTATGAATAAGATGAAATCTTTAATCATGGCACTTTCGCTGCTTGGCCTATTCTCATGCAAGGCCGGTTACACTAATTTGGACCTGGATCAATTCGCCTCGAAGGTTGAGGCGTACCCTCCGGTTTGTCTGGTCGATGTCCGCACTCCTGAGGAGTTTTCCGAAGGCCATATCATGGGTGCCGTCAACTATGATTGGTACGATTCTTTGTTCGTGGATAATATCTCCGCGGCATATGACAAGTCAGCCCCATTGTATGTCTATTGCAGAAGTGGGAAACGGGCTTCTGAAGCCTCGGCCGCACTTGCGAAAGCTGGATTTGAGGTCTATAATCTTAAAGGTGGCTATATCTCCTGGACAGAAGCTGGAAAGCCTGTGACAAAATACGAGGTGGAGCGCTTCGGTACCGCTTCGGGCACCCCTGTTGACATCATCCTTATCAAACACGGTTCTTTAGCGATCAGCTATGACGGTCTATCTATCCAGGTGGATCCTGTCGCGGAGCACGGTAAATCAACCGATTACGCGAAGGAATTCCCCAAGGCCGATGTTATTCTTGTGACTCATGAGCATGGCGACCATCTGGAAGACGCGACTATAGCCACCTTGACAGGGGAGAATACGGTTCTTCTTCTTAACCAGACCAGCCGTGACAGGATCGGCAGGGGGGAGGCTATAGGCAATGGTGAGACAAGAACCCTTTGCGATGGCAAGATCCAGCTTGAGGCGGTTCCGGCTTATAACACCACACCCGGGCGTGAGAACTTTCATCCCAAGGGCAATGGTAACGGCTATGTGCTGACTATTGACGGCCTGAGGATTTATATTGCCGGAGACACTGAGGATGTCCCGGAAATGGCTGATCTAAAAGATATTGACGTGGCTTTCCTGCCTGTTAACCAGCCTTACACGATGACTGTTGAGCAGTGCGTTGCGGCCGCCAAGACTTTCAAGCCTAAAGTGCTGATTCCCTATCATTTCAGCAAGACGGATATAAGCACTATCCCCGGCCTTCTGCCAGGGATAGATGTTCGTCTGCGTGATTTGCGTTAGATCTAGAAAATATAGTTCAGACCGACGTTGACGCCGATGTTGCCGTCGTTGGGATCCAGGCACTTCGCCACCTCGAAGTTGATGTTGAAGTTCTGGTTCATGATGATGTGCAATCCGGCGCCAGCGCCCATGTGGAGCTTCTCAGCATTCTTTGTGTAGAAGTCAGCGGCGGTGTATTCCTTCCCGTCAACTTTTGAGACGACGGTCTTATCGGCCAGCAATTTCTCCATCTGTTCGGCACGATAAGGACTGACTATCATACCCGCGTCGAAGAACGGGTTCGTGGCCAGGGTCCAGTTCTGGTTGATCCAGCGGAACTTGGCGAAACTCCAGCGGAGCTCGAAGTTGGACCATGCGTAACTGTTACCCATCAATCGGTTGGATGTCGTGCCTCGAACTGTGCAAGTGGAACCGAGTCCCTCGGTGTTGATCTGCTTCATATTCAGTGACTGGATGCTTTGGAGCAGATAGAACGGGGCGTTACCCGCCACAAGACCTTGGTAAGCAAGATGGTATCCGAAAGTAAGCTTGTCCTGGACCACCGGGAAGAACTGCTTCCAGTGGGCGGCCAGTTTGAGGTAATTATTGTCGTGCTTGGAGATAATGTCAGGTGAGCCGAAGGCGTAAACTTCCAGGTTGGCTCCCCGAGTCGGATTGTTTTCGTGATCACGGCTATCGTAGACCACGCCGGCCTTGAATTCCAGATGCTGACCGCCATTCTTCTCAGCCTCGGGGATGATCCCGTTCTTGACATACAGGTCAAACAGGGATGTCGTACCGTCTGTAAGCCCTTTGTTTTTGGCGTGACCGGTATTCATATTCCAATAGGTGATGCCACCGGCCCATCCCCACTTGCTGTCGCCGATCGAACCTTGGAGGCAGGTCATAATACGGAAGATATCCCTTCTCATGAGGAAGAATCCCAATCCGTCGTCTGTGATCCTGTCCAGCTCGGGGACATAGAGTGATGAAGCTCCATTGAAACCATAGAATGAATATGTCTTATTGCCGAAATAAGAGATGGCGGCTGAGACACGTAGGCCGGGAATGAGATACTTGCTGTCGAAGAAGCTGTGAAGCACCGTGTTGCCCTTGGAATATCTTGAGACTTCGACATTTGCCTTCCACATGTATTCCGGATAAGTGGAACCATCACCATACCAGTAAATGTCGGTGAGGGCACCATAATGCCATCCCAAATCGGATGAGTAGCCGACAGCGGGAAGAGGGCCAAAGTTCAAGCCTGTTTTGGTTACTTCCTGGGCGTTAGAGTAGAGTACGCAGCCGGCCAGGAGAGCGGCTGCCAAAAGCATTTTTTTCATATTTCTTGTATTTGACATTTCGAGTATGATTCTTTCAGTTCCTTATGTCCGAGAGAGAGCCGGATGTCGGAGATCAGGATACGTCCCCGCTCCAGCGCCTCGTAGAAGATGCTATGTGACCAGAAGGACAAAAGGAAGACAATAACAGCCAAGACGGGTGGCAGACAAAGGAAGTAAACTAGCCCCCAAATAATTACCAATAAGGGCATTAGGGCGAACTTGACACCGAATCGGGCTGTCCGTACGAAGGCCTTGTCCTTAATTTTTCCAGCCAGGTACTCTGACAGGATCCACATGGGAGCCGCCGCTACAGTGGCGAAAATAATCAACGGGAGCAGCAGTATGAAGGCGAGAGTCTTGCCTAAAATCCGTAGTCCAGTCCCATCCTTCTTAAAGGACCACGAGGACAACCCCTCATTTCTACGCTTTAAGTCGAAGATTCCGGCGTTCTTGATTCTGTCCGAACTGGCTGCCATCGCTGTTTTAACTCCGGAAATCTTAGTCAACGACCAACGGCCTTCATAAGTGTCGTCATCAGGAAGGCAGGTGATGAGAGAGGCAATTCGCTCTCTCAGTGTATCTAAAAGATGCTTATATATATGGCTCTCAACCATTTCCGGAGTGGAGGAAACGAATTCCGTCACATTGATAGCCTTGCCGTAACGGATCGTGATAGGAGTCTTTATCCGGTAATAGTCCTGATATTCAAGCCCTACCGGGACGATGTAAACTGGTTTGCGATCTCCGAAACGCTCATTCGCCGCAAGGGCTGTACGTACAATCCCTTTTTTCAATGGAAGAAGGGAATGCATCGGGCGATGTGTGCCCTCGCAGAACATGCAATACCTCATCCCATGATCAAGACAATCAACGACTTCCGCAATTGTGGACCTGTTGTCCAGAACGGCTTTTACTCCGTCACGGGCTCTTGGAAGAGGGAGGATCTTCAGGAAATGAAGTATCTTTCTGACCAATGGCTTTTGGAATACATCCGCCCTTGCCCCGAATAGGGTCGCGTCTTTCCAGTCCTGTAGGATGACCAGGGCATCCATGACTGTGTTGCAATGATTAGGCGCCAGAAGAACGGCTCCATCAGTCGGGACATTCTCTTTACCCTCAGAAGAGATGTGGTTGAACATGCTGCGAATCGCGTCATCGCACCATATCCTTGCCCATGAATACCTCCAATCTCTCTCGTAGGGTTTCCTCATATCACTTGGCGGAGCGCTTGTCCTTCAGGTTGAATATCGTTGAGACTGTCAGTCCGGAGATTATATGCCATATTCCCCACCAGGCTGTGATAACCAGCATTCCTCCATGAGGAGGAAATCCGGCGAAGATCGAGGTGCCAAGCAAAAGCACCAGGCCTAGTCCGGAATTCTGTATTCCTGTCTCGATAGTGAGGGTACGTCTGTCGCGGCGAGGTACCTTGAAGGTTGTTCCTATACCGAATCCAATACCCAGAGCCAACAGATTGTGGATGAAGACTATAAGGAATATGTATTTGACGCATTTGAGGAAGGCGTCCAGATTCCCGGCGAAGGATAGAATCACCATCGCGATGAAAAACAGGATCGAGAGCCACTGGAACGGCTTTTTCAGTTTATCCGCCACCTTTGGCAGGAAATGGGCGAATAGGATTCCGAGGGTGAGCGGGATGCCGAGCAGGATGAATATTGTCTTGAACACGTCCCACAAAGGAATGACCAAGGTAGGCACGTCAGCCGCCACATTGGCCGTGTGAAGGTATAAGTTGCCCCAAATGAAGAAGTTGGCGGGAGTCAAGAAGATAGCCAGCGCCGTGCTGATGGCCGTCAGAGACACGGAAAGCTCTATGTTGGCTTTTGACAGGGATGACATGAAATTGGAGATATTGCCTCCGGGACATGAGGCGACCAAGATCATGCCCAGACCCATCATAGGCGATATCCAGTTCCCCATCGAGATTGCCAGCAGGAAGGTGAAGGCCGGCAACAGGATAAGCTGGCAAAGCATGCCGAGAAGGACTGATTTGGGTTTCTTGAACACTTCAGCGAAGATGTGGGGTTTGATGCCGAGGGCGACACCGAACATCACGAAGGCGAGCACGATGTTGATTGTGTTCATACCTCCGGCGTTGAGGGTCACATTGATCTGGTCGATCTGGGCGGCGGTTTCTGGACTCATCTGAATTACAAATATTTGCGAATATAAGAAAAATAACTGATATCAGATGGCCAAATCTCCTGCTTTGACCATCTGGACAAGGATTCCCACTCGGCTGCCCTCGCGATGACCGCCTCGGTCGCATGGTTCGATGTCAAGCTATGCCAACCTCCCGATCATGGTGAAAATCACTAGCATGATCGAGATGATACTTGGGCGTTTGGAGATATTCCCGGTGTTCTACCTTCTTTCCTCACTAAGGGACAGATAGGAGGTTTCCGCTATTGCCTTTTTTCTGACATAAGTTTCTCCAATTCGGAATCAGGTTTTCCTTGGATTTCTTCTTCCTGGAAAAATCTGGTAAGCATTGTGGCGAAAACCTTGTTATTATAGATGAATACAAAGTCGTAGTAGCCAGGCTCGACCTCTTCAGGATGAAGGTAAAATGATCCCCAATGGAAGGTTTCGTCGTCTGGATCTTTGTTAAGGTCACATGCCAGGACATAGCCAGGGGTCTCGTCATTCAAAGAGTTTTTCAAATAAAACCCTTGGTCCGCCTGATGCTTGAAAACCATAACCTTGATGCCTGACGCGGCGGTGGCCTGTGGATTGAACTCTATCCATTCGTTAAGCTCGAAAACGGAGCGGATGCCTTCAGTGGCATAGGGTTTATGGTTGAAATCACCAGTTCCGCAACGATCCCCGTTCAAACTCAAGGCGGTCATCACAGGCTGCTCACCCTCTTTGAGGTTCACGAAATAGAGTTTACCAAGAACCATTGTGTCCTTAACTTCCTGGAGATTAGCGGAGGTGCTATTAGTGACACTATTACCGTCAATGCTTTTCTCACTGTTAATAGTGGTGTCGTCAGATAAGTTTGCCGTCTTCGTCTTCGCGCCATTGTTGAAGCAGGCTGTTGATAGAGTGGTAAGTCCCGCGACTAAGAGAATTGCGATATTCTTCATATTCTTTAACCTTTAGTTTTCGATTAATAACTGATAATCAAAGCCAATATAGCATAAAATATTAAAAATAAAAAAAGCACCCGCATTTCTGCAGGTGCTTTTGTCGCTCCCCAAAACAGTGAAATGTTGAACCTGTGGCGGGATTTCCTCATAGTTGTCAAGTTTGTTGACGAGAATCGGGAGTGGCTTAAGCCATTATTTAAAGAGGTCCGAATGTGAACCCAATCTGACCAGTTTAATCTGGTGCAGGGATTCATCAATCCAGATTAAAAGGAAATCGTTCTGGACGTGGCATTCCATACAATCATTGTATTCACCGCTGAGTCTGTGTGGCTTATAGGATGCGTCAACTTTGCCATTATCCCGAAGTTGCTGAAGCACGGCCTTGAGAGCTTTTATTCTATCAGATTGCCCCTTATATCGCTTCAAGTCCTTCTTAAACCTTGTAGAATAGACAATTTCCCACATATTACAATTCCGCCACAAATCCCTCCAAACTATCCACGTCAAGTTTATTCATCGGCTCCCCGGAACGAGCCTCTTCAATGGCCGCTATTGTTTCATCGTTAGGTTCATTATAAGCGATGTCCATCAGGACAGTCTCAACATAGTTGTTGAGGCTCCTGTTTTCCTTTTTCGCCTTCATTTTCAGACGATGAATTAAATCCTTGTTTAATCGGAAGGCGGTTTGTACCTTTGTTACAGATGATCCAATCATTTTGTTATATTTTATATTACAAATGTATAACAATATTATAACAAAAACAAATATTTTAAAAGGATGTTGAAGAAACTCGTCGCGATCCCGGTTTTGTTGTTTTTTTGTTTTGCCTGTTATCACCCAAGAACTGGGGTTGATGCAGAGGTTTCAGATACCATTTCAGTCTATGAACCAGATGCCGTGCCGTTTGATCAAGTAGATATTAAACCTCAATTCAACGATGGGAATGTCAACGATTTCTCAAAATGGGTGATTAGCCGGTTCAAGATACCTGATTCTGTCGCTGAATCGGATATTATCGGGCGTGTTGTGATACAATTCACAATAGGAACCGATGGCTCGGTAAGAGATGTAAAAGTTTTGAAAAGCCTTGATAGAGATATAGATGCAGAGGTTGTACGAGTTGTTGGAGCCTCTCCCAAATGGAGCCCTGGTAAAAATGCTGATGGTGTCGCTGTGCCAGTTTTATATGATTACTCGTTTGTCTATATGATAAGATAATAAAAAGCACCGGCATTTCTGCTGGTGCTTTTGCTGCTCCCCTAAACAGTGAAATGTTGAACCTGTGGCGGGATTTCCTCCAAGTCGTCAAGTTCATTGACGAGAATCAGGAGTGGATTAATCCTTTATTAAGACACTTGAAGAGATAAAGGCGAGTCATTTGCAAATCGTACTAATATAGCTTAACTTTGTTTAGATATATTGGTGGACCCAAGGCCGCATATAATGAATACGATCAACTTGATAGCCAAGAAACTACTTTCTTCAGAAGGATTTCTCTTCAAAAGAGGCGCATGGTATGCCTTGTCTCCAGATTTTATCCACGTATTGTATTTTCAGAGGTCTCTTTACTCTGACTTGTATTATTTGGAATTAGCAGTCGGTTTCAACCCTGACCACCTGGATACTTTCCCAAAGGATTATGAGTTCCCAAAATATTACACACTTGGTGCACGTGCCAGAATAAAGGACAAAGACGAACTGCTCAGAGCAAGCAATCTCACCCCCGAAAATGAGTTTCAGATTCAGTCTTTATTGCTTGAAGCTATTTCTCTTTTTTCATCATTCACAACTATATCTGGCTTCAAGCAGGACTATCTGGCTAATAGGAAAACCGATAATATCTATTCATTCAAGGCGTTTTCGCTGTACCACCCGTTTTTAACCCAATTGGAGTTGGTATCATATTGAACCTCTTCCCAAGAACGAGTTCCTCTTTACATACGGCTTGAAATCAGATAATTACGGGGAAAAAGAAAGCGGACAAAGTGATTTTTCAACCAATTTGTCCGCTTTGGCTCCCCAGCTAGGACTTGAACCTAGGACCCCCTGATTAACAGTCAGGTGCTCTAACCAACTGAGCTACTGAGGAATATTTTCCGGTTGGGAACCGGCCCCGATTTGTTTCGGGATTGCAAAGGTACATACTTTTTTCGAACTGCCAAATTTTTCGGGGATTTTTTTGCTATCTTTGTGTCTGCAACCAGAATTTGGATCCCTGTATGGATATCGACCTTTTGTCCAAGATGGTGCGTGAGACCATTCTCGACCATGATGCCGTGACGCTGCCCGGCATCGGATCTTTCATGGCGGAAATCGTGCCGTCGATGTTTACCGACAAGGGCTATACCATCCATCCGCCGTACCGCCGCCTGTTCTTTTCGCGGCGGGAGGAAGGGGATACGCTGCTGCGCGACCTGTATGCCGAATCCAACGATATCCCGCTTGCTTCCGCGGACCGGATTGTCCGGGAGTTCCTCGCGGAGATGAAGGAGGTGCTGAAGGAGAAGAAGACCGTCGTTTTCCCGGGGCTGGGCCGCCTCCGTGCGACGAAGGAGAACAATTTCTTCTTCGTGGCGGATGAGGACCTGGACATCTATCCCGCCGGTTTCGGCCTGAAGCCGGTTTCCCTCAAGACGCACCAGGAGACGGACGAGGAGGTATCGGAGATGGTCGCCGGCCTGGCCGGAATCCTTTCGGAACCTATTGATACAGCGACGGCTACCCCTGCTGGCGCTTCGGCCGTAACAACCACGGCTCCCGCACCTGCGGCGGTCGCCCCTGCGGCTTCACCAGCATCCGCCCCTGCGGCGGTCGCTCCTGCGGCTTCACCTGCATCCGCCCCCGTGGCGGTCGCCCCTGCGGCCCCTGCCACCTCCGCTCCGGAGGTCCCCACGGCTGCACAGGAGGCGCCATCCGTGGAACCTGTAGCGCCAGCCCCCGTCCCCCCTGCCTCCTCGGCCCCGGAGACTGCTGCGGTTCCCGCAGCAGCCGCCCCCGAGGCCTCCACGGCCCCTGACGGGCCGGTGGATCCGTGGGCGCATCTGCGGAAGCATGAGGAGCCGGAGAACTGGCGGGCGGCGCGGGCAGCGCGCCGGGTGGCCCGGCAGGAGGCGAAGGAAAAGGAGCGGGAGGCAAAAGCCACGGTCCCGGCGGCAGCCACGGCCCCGAAGCGGCGCTCCGGCTGGAGGCGGCTGCTCGTGGCACTGGCCATCCTTGCGGCCATAGCGCTTGTCCTTCTCGTTGCATATGTGGTGGTAGCGCGCCTCGCGCCGGATTTCGTGGACCGGTTCCTGTATTCGGCCGAGGAGTTGGAGTTCATCCGGGAAGCTTATGAATGAAGTGATTCGGGAAGGATACCGGTTCAGGCAGCGCCTGACCGTTCCCTGTTATGATACGGATGCGGCCTTCTGCCTGAAGCCGGCCGCTTTCATGGACATGGCCCAGGAAATCGCCTACTGGGCAGCGGAGGAACTGGGCTTCGGTTACGACGCCCTGCAGGAACACCGGACGGCCTGGGTGCTGTCCCGGATGCATTTCCATTTCACCCGCGCCCCGAAATGGCGCGAGCAGGTGGACCTCCTGACCTGGCACAAGGGCTCCGACGGGCTGTTTTTCCTCCGGGATTTCCTCCTCCGCACGCCGGAGGGGGAGCCGCTGGCGGAATGCACCAGTTCCTGGCTGGTCCTGGATGTGGCCACGCGCCATCTCGTCCGTCCCGAGGCCCTCGTCGACCTGCTCCAGGTCGATCCCGGGACCGTGGAAAGCGCCATCGCCGAGCCTGCGCCGAAGATCCTCTTCCCGCGGGATGCGGAGCCCGAGCCGGCGGGGGAGCATACGGTGGCCTATTCCGATCTCGACATCATCGGCCATACGAACAACGCCCGCTATGTGGTATGGGCGATGGATGCCCTCCCGTACGGGCGCGTGTCATCCTGCCGCGTCCGGGACGTATTTATCAATTTCAACAAGGAGACCGTCCCCGGCGAGACCGTCGCCCTCAGCCGGACCTGCCGGGAGGACGCCTGCTATGTCGAAGGCAAGGTCGAAGGCAAGTCCGTCTTCACCGCCAAGTTCGTGTTCTGATATGTTCGACCTCCTGTACCCTTCCGATCCCGCACCGCGCCTGCCGCGGCCCACTTTTTCGAATCCGGGAATACAAACCGTTGAGGCAGAGGAACTTCTCCCGATCATTGAGCCCGGCGGCCTGGTCATCGGACAGGCGACGCGCTCCTATTGCCACAGCGGTTCCAAGCTCCTCCATCCGGTCGTCCATCTCCATCTGGTCGACCGCGAGGGCCGCATCTACCTCCAGAAACGCGCGGACACGAAAGACCTCCTGCCCGGTTACTGGGACACGGCCGTCGGCGGCCATGTCTCCTACGGCGAGTCCATCCTGGAGGCGCTCTACCGCGAAACGGGCGAGGAACTGGGCCTGACCGCGTTCAACCCCGTTTTCCTGGAGGCCTACCGCTGGGAGACCGCGCGGGACAACGAGTTCGTCTGCGTCTTCGCCGCCGTCGGCCACCCCGTCCTCGATCCCGATCCGGCCGAGGTGTCGGACGGCCGCTGGTGGACCCAGGAAGAGATCGACGCCGCCGTCGGGAAGGACATCCTGACGCCCAACTTCGCGCACGAATTCGGGCGCATCCGTGACCGGCTCGCCGCCCTGCTGTAGCGGGCGCTTGCGGAAATCCGGATTTTGGCGTAACTTTACGGGGTTATGACCATGGATATCGACAAGTTCGTCCACGACCAGCTTTCCGTGTGGCCGGAGGCCGCCCGGAATTTCCGCGCCCTGAAGGCGACGCAGACCCGCCAGATGCCCGTCGGCGGGCTGAACGTGACCCTCCAGTTCAACCCGGGCCGGATCTCGTCCTCCACGGCGGAAATCGACGAGGAGACCCTCCGCAGCCGCTCCTGTTTCCTCTGTCACCGGCCCGACTGCCAGCATGCCATCCGTTTCGAGGGCCGAAAGGGCCGGAAATACGACATCCTGACCAATCTTTTCCCGATTTTCCCGAACCACCTGGTCATCGGCGCGGAGGCCCATGTGCCCCAGTCCATCTGGCACCGCTACGTGGACATGCTCGACCTCGCCGAAGCCCTGGACGGCTATATCGTGTACTATAACGGTCCGGTCGCCGGTGCCTCCGCGCCGGACCACATGCACTTCCAGGCCTGTCCCAGGGGCTATCTCCCCCTGGAGCGCGCCGTGGACCGCCTCCTCCATCTCATCTCCGCGGCCCAGCCCGACGCCGGTGTCCCGAACAAGTCGGAGACGGTCGCCGTCCCGGCCGGAATCGCGGGCGACATTGCCTACATCGCCTCGGTACAGGACGCCCAGCTGTTCCATTATAAGCATTTTACGCGCGGGGTATTCGCCCTCCGGGCCCGGACGAAGAAGTCCATGGCGAAGATGTTCTACCGCCTCCTGGACTGCGCCCCCTTCCTCGGGGACGAGAAGGAACCGCGCTTCAACGCCTTCACGTATTTCGCGGAAGGGGAGTACCGCTCCTTCGTCATCTGCCGGAGCGAACTCCGCTCCCACCATTATTATGCGACGGGGGCGGAACACTATACCATCAGCCCCGGTGCCGTGGAGATGGCCGGCTATTTCATCACGCCGGATGCGGATGACTTCCGCAAGGCTGATTCCCAGGCGCTTACGGAGATTCTCGACGAGGTTTCCATCTCCCCGGAGGTGGAGGAACGCCTGCTCTGGCGCCTCGTCCGCACCCAGCCGCGCCTGGAGGTCGGCATCCTCTCCGGCGCGGAGATTGTCTTCGAGATCATCTCCGACGGCGCAGGCCCCCAGAAGGTCTCCTACCGTGAGGGCAAGATCGATTACAACGGCGCCCTCTACGACGAGCTCTGCTTCGAGGCGCCGACCATTTCCACCCTCTTCGCCGAGCCGTCCTTCATCCTCTACGGGGTGACGATCGGCATCGATTTCCACTGGCAGCGCCAGCAGGACCAGACCTTTGCCGGCACCCTGAAATTCATCGCCGCAAACGGGAAGGTCACCGCGGTCAACGTCATCGGCGTCGAGGATTACCTCCTCAGCGTCATCTCCTCGGAAATGCGCGCCTCGGCCAGCCTGGAGTTCCTCAAGGCCCATGCGGTCATCTCCCGCTCCTGGGTGATGTCCCAGATGGCCCACCGCCGGCAGAAGGCGGACGGCGGCCTGCCGTTCGAAGGCAACGACGTCCCGTCGCTGGTGACCTGGCTGGATGCCCGGAACCATCCCGCTGCGGAGGAACCGGGCGGTATCCTGCGGCAGGTCAAGTGGTTCGACCACGACGACCACAAGTTTTTCGACGTCTGCGCCGACGACCACTGCCAGCGCTACCAGGGTCTTACGAATGCCGTCGGCGAGGCCGTCCGGGCGGCGGTCGACGAGACCTGGGGCAAGGTGATGGTCTCCGGCGGGGAGATTGTCGATGCCCGCTTCTCCAAATGCTGCGGCGGGGTCATGGAGCGCTTCTCCACCTGCTGGGAGGACCGGGACTATCCCTATCTCGCCGCCCGCCGCGACGCCCCGGAAGAGGGGGATTTCCCCGACCTGACGGGGGAGGATGCGGCGGCGGAATGGATCCACGGTACCCCCGACGCCTTCTGCAATACCCGCGACAGGGCCATCCTTTCGCAGGTGCTGAACGATTACGACCTGGAAACCGAGCATTTCTTCCGCTGGGAGGAGCGCGTCCCGGTCGCCGTGCTGTCGGAGCGGATTTCCCGCCGGAGCGGCCATGACATCGGGACGCTCCAGGCGCTCGTCCCGCTGGAGCGCGGCTCCTCCGGGCGGATCAAGCGCCTCCGGATTGTCGGCTCCAAGCTGACGATGGAAGTGGGGAAGGAATTGATGATCAGGCGGTATCTCTCCGAATCGCACTTGTACAGCTCCGCTTTTACCGTGGCCTTCGAGGGGGACGACGTCGTCCTCCGCGGCGCCGGCTGGGGCCATGGCGTGGGCCTCTGCCAGATCGGCGCCGCCGTGATGGCATCGAAAGGATACCGGTATGACGAGATCCTCCGCCACTATTACCCCGGACACGAACTGATTACCCGATAATTCTATGGACATCCGCACGAAACGGTCCCCCTGGGCCTGGATCCCCACCGTCTATCTGGCGGAGGGCCTGCCGAATATCGTCGTGACCGGCGTCTCGGTGGTCATCCTCCTGCAGATGGGCCTGACCAACACCCAGATCGCCCTTTATACCAGCTGGCTCCAGCTTCCCTGGATCGTGAAGCCGCTCTGGAGCCCCTTCGTGGACATCGTCAAGACCAAGCGCTGGTGGGTCATCGCGATGCAGATGCTGCTCGGGGCCGCCTTCGCCGGCGTCGCTTTCACCATCGGCACGTCGGCCTGGTTCCAGTGGATGATGTTCTTCCTCTTCCTGATGGGCTTCTCCAGCGCGACGCACGACATCGCGGCGGACGGCTACTACATGATCGAGCTGGATCCCCACGGGCAGTCCTTCTTCGTCGGCATCCGCAACACCGTTTACCGCCTGGCGGTCATCTTCGGCAACGGCGTGCTCGTCCCCGTCGCCGGCCTGATCCAGAAGGCCTCCGGCGGCCGGGTCGCCTTCAGCTGGAGCCTCATCTTCTTCGGCCTCGCCGGGCTTTTCCTCGCCATGGCGCTCTATCACAGGTTCTTCCTGCCGAAGAGTGCGGGAGACCAGCCCCGGGACCTGTCCTTCCATGAAACCGGGAAAATGCTCTGGAAGAGCCTTTCTACCTTCTTCACCAAGGTTCCGCTGAAGAAGACCGTCGTCGTCCTGCTGTTCCTGCTGCTGTTCCGTTTTCCCGAGGCGCTGCTGGCCAAGATGGGACCGACATTCCTGCTCCGGCCCGCCTCCGAGGGCGGCCTCGGCCTGACGGCGGAGCAGTACGGCCTCGCCTACGGGACCATCGGCGTCGTCGGCCTCCTGCTCGGCGGGATCCTCGGCGGGTTCGCCGCCAGCCGCCACGGACTGAAGAAGTGGCTCTGGCCCATGGTGCTGGCGCTGACCCTGCCGGACATCGTCTATGTGTACATGAGCACGGCGTTCCCGACCGACATGACGGTCATCACCGCCTGCATCTTCATCGAGCAGCTCGGCTACGGCTTCGGTTTCACCGCCCTGACCCTGTACATGCTGTATTTCAGCGCGGGCGAGTTCAAGACCTCCCATTATTCCATCTGCACGGGCATCACCTACCTCGGCCTGATGCTGCCGGGGATGTTCTCCGGCGCCCTCGCCGACCACCTGGGCTACCGGCGCTTCTTCATCGTGGTAATGGTCCTCTGCCTCATCACCTTCCTTGTCGCGGCGCTCGTGGACATCGATCCGGAATTCGGTAAGAAACAAACAGAAACAGAATGATACAGAAGAAGTTCCATCTTTCTGTGGGCGCCTTTCTCCTGGCCGTCCTCGCCGGTATGCCGGCCTTCGGCCAGCCGTATGCCCTCCCCGACCTCCATGGCGCCGTCCGTCCGGGCATCGAGGTGCTCGAAAGCCGGGGCTTCCCCGGCCTCGCCGGCAAGCGGGTCGGCCTGGTGACCAACCCGAGCGGCGTCGACCGGCAGCTCCGCTCCACGATCGACATCCTTTACGCGGCGCCGGAAGTGAATCTCGTTGCCCTCTATGGCCCTGAACACGGGGTACGCGGCGACGTGTATGCCGGGGGCGCGGTCTCGGACGGCCGGGATCCCAGGACAGGCCTTCCCGTCCATTCCCTCTATGGAAAGACCCGGAAACCCTCGCCGGAGATGCTCAGGGACGTCGATATCATGGTCTATGACATCCAGGACGTCGGCACCCGGTCCTATACCTTCATTTCCACGCTCGGGCTCGTCATGCGTGCGTGTGCGGAGGAGGGGATCGAGGTGATGGTCCTCGACCGCCCCAACCCGCTCGGCGGGAACAAGGTCGAGGGATGCTGCGTGGAGCCCGGTTTCCATTCCTTCGTCGGCGAGTTCAGCATCCCGTATGTCTATGGGCTGACCGTCGGTGAACTGGCCGTCCTGATCAATGAGGAGGGCCTGAACCGCGGCGAGACGGGGGATGAAAAGCCCCTGTCCTGCCGGCTGACCGTCATTCCGATGGAAGGATGGACCCGGGACATGACCTACCGGGACACCCGCCTTCCCTGGATCCTCCCGTCCCCGAACATCCCCTCCATGGAGTCGGCCGTCGGTTACCCTTCCGCGGGCATTGCGGGGGAATTCCAGGATTACCTGAACATCGGCGTCGGCTACACGCTCCCGTTCGGGACGTTCGCCGCCGCCTGGATCGATGCGGACGCGCTCAAGGAACGGCTGGACAGCTACCGGATTCCGGGCACCGCCTTCCGGACCATCCATTACAAGCCCATCTCCGGTTCCGCCTCCGGCGTGCTGCTCCACGGGGTCCAGTATTTCTATACGGATTATGAAGCCGCCACCCTCACCCTGACCCAGTTTTATGTGATGCAGGCGGTCCAGGAACTGTATCCGGAGCACAATCCTTTCGCCGGTTCGAAGCGTCTTCGGATGTTCGATATCGTTTGTGGTACGGATTATGTAAGAGAGAGTTTCGGAAAGCGGCTGAAGGTCACCGACATCGAGACCTACTGGTCCAAGGACGTCGAAGACTTCCGCAGGCTTTCCCGCAAATATTATTTATACAGATAACTTAAAACGAGATTGTCATGAGAACGCTTAACACAACCGCCGCGATTGTCCTGGCCCTGTCCATGACCTTCGCCACTAGCTTTGCATACGCGCAGACCCGCGCGACTTCCTCCAGCCGGGCGTCCTCGTCCCAGCAGACGACCCGCTCGACCGGTTCCTCTTCCACCTCCCGCGCCACGACCTCGTCTTCCACGGCGACACGCCAGAGCGGGACGACCACCCGCGCCACCACTTCGTCGCGCCAGAGCGGGACGACCACCCGCGCTACCAGCGGATCGTCCGCGACGACCCGCCAGAGCGGGACGACCACCCGTGCCACCGGCGGATCGTCCGCGACGACCCGCCAGAGCGGGACGACCACCCGTGCCACCGGCTCGTCCAGCGGTTCTTCCGCCACGACGCGCCAGAGCGGTTCGACCACCCGTGCGACGACCTCGTCCAGCCAGAGCGGCTCGACGAGCCGTGCCACCACCAGCTCGTCCAGCGGTTCTTCCGCGACGACCCGCCAGAGCGGCACGACCACGCGTGCGACCTCCTCTTCGACCCAGAGCGGTGTGACGACCCGTCAGAGCGGTACGACGACCCGGGCGACCGGTTCTTCGACCCAGGGCGGCACGACCACCCGCGCCGCCGGCTCCACCACCACGACCCGCGCCACCCAGAGCGGCACTGCAGTCCGTGCGACGGACGGCACCGTCCGCCAGGGTGTCAATGTCTCCCGCGGTGGCCTGACCGGCACGCAGAACTCCGCTTCCGCAGAGCGCCAGCCCGTGACGGAGACCTATCGCGACCGGGGCGGCAACTACCGCTACTCCGACAGCGAGTTCCGTCTGGACGACGGCCACAACCTCCACAGGGTGCCTCCGCGCGAGCGCAACTTCCTGTCCTATGACCGTCCCGGCCACTTCTTCGGTGACCATCCCCATTACTATGGCTACCGCGTGCAGGTCCTGCCTCCGCGCTACCGCCGCATCAGCCACTGGGGCATCGACTACTACTTCTATGACGGGATCTACTACCGTCCCTGGAGAGGTGTCTATGTGGTCTGCCGTCCTCCTTTCGGCACCCGCCTCGAGCGCGCCATCGACGCCGCAATCTTCCGGGCCGTGACCTTCTCCTACTATTGCGACGCCTACCGTGTCTTCAGCACGCGGTTCGACAACTACAATACGATTCTGGAGCAGAACCGGATCATCGCGCAGAACAACGCCATCATCGCGGCGCAGAACGCGAACTACGCGCTCAACAGCAGCCGCGCCCTGACGGCCTACGAGCTGGCCAACAAGCTCGGCCTCGTGCAGAGCTATGCCTACGCCAACTCCAACTACTACTATCAGGACGGCGTGTTTTACATCAACCAGGGTGGCCAGTACACCACCATCATCCCTCCGGCAGGTGCCCTTGTCACCTCCCTCCCGGATGACTACGAGACCATCGTCCTGAACGGTGTAGAGTATTATATGGTTGACAACACGGTCTATCGGACCATGCTCTTCAACTCCCAGCCTTACCTCGAGGTCCTCGGCCAGATGTACGGCAACCTCTACAACCAGTACAGCATCTACAGGTAGTCCGCCTGCAGGTTGAATGAACAGGAACCGGCCCCGCTCTGATGCAGGGCCGGTTCTTTATGCACCCTTCCGGAAAAGGGAAGTGCGCAAGGGGGCCTATTCCCCGCCCGCGAAAAGCGGGATGTCCGTCAAGGAGAACTCGATGGAAGTCTTCCCGTCGAGCAATCGCCCCTCTTCCTGGGTAATGGTGAAGAACGGTATCCCCTTGGAAGCGTCCTCCAGGTGGCCGATGTTGGCGTTGAGGATTCCTGGCTGGTTGTTTGCACAGATGAGAGCGATGGCGCCGGCTTCGATGGCATTCACCCACTTGTCGTGAAAGTTGATACTACCCCGGTCGACGACGGCGATCTTGCCCTTGACGTCCACCTTGGCGAAGTCTTCCTTCGTCCCCGCATTGTTCATCCGGAGGATAGGGATCGTGCGGGTCGTTCCGTTCATGATGTCGTCCCTGAAATGCAAGGCGGACCTGTAAAAGTAATCATATTCTTCCGTAGCTTCATTCCAGGCAGAATCATCGGCAGAATTGAGCGAATACTTTCGTCCTTCGACAGTCATGACAATCCACAATTCTATGTTGTGCAGGTTGACAGGGGTTTCTACCGCACGGTATGCCACTCCCCGGTCTTCAGCAGTGTTCGCATGGTGATAGCCATAGGAGTCCAGCCAGTATCCGTTCTCATGATTGTTGTAATTCGCTTCATAGTCCCAGTAATAAAGCTTCCTTTCCAACCTGTTTTCTGTCACATTCTCAAAGATAAAGAAACAATAGTGACCTTCCGACTCGTCCTTACTTCGGACCATGATGTTTCCTTCCGCCGTCAGGCTGATTGCATATGGCCCAGTTTGAAAGCCGGAAAAGAAGCCAAGACTGTTTTCTCTTTCATTCCACACAAGCAATTTCCCTTTTGCCGTATAACCGATGTCGTAGATCTGCCGGAAGCCTTCCTGGATCGCATCTCCGTTTTCATCGTAGTATACTCTGCCGTTCTTGTCCATCCAGATGACCCATTGTTTTTCAACGTCCGGGATGGGGGTTTCCGCGTCCCCCTTGCGGAAGATCGATGGGAGCGGGGCCGTGCTCTTGACCGTATAGCAGGAAATGATCGGGTTGGAGGTGAGGTTGTCCACGTTGAGGCGGATGATGGTCGCGAAGTCGGCGTGGGTCCAGAACAGGTTGGAGAGGATGTTTGCAGTGCCGTCTTCGTTGATTGCGATTCTCCATGTGCGGCGCTCCTCGAAACTTGTTATTTCGTTGCCCGATGCGTCCTTCCCATCCGCTGTCGCCGTGCGTAAGTAGTTGTTGCTGGTGGTTTTTGTCGCGGCGGCGTACAGGTAGCCGCCGTGCTTCGTGGCCCGGAGATACCATCCGCCCTCCGTCGAGGCTTTCTCCAGGACGACGGTCTCGACGTTCGCCGCCGGATCCTGGATCATCGTCCCGTCCTCGAGGACCTCGATGAGGGTCGCCTGCCGGTTGTTGCCCTTCTGGCTGTCTGTCAGCGCGAACCAACCCTTGTAGTCGGCGTTGGACTTGTCGACCCCGTAGCCCGCGATGATGAGTTCGTCGCCGTCCTTGAGCTGGTCGACGGCGGTGACCTTGTAATACCGGGTGGGGAAGGTCGGGACAATGCCGCCCATGTCCACATGGATGCCCGTGACCTTCCCGGCTTCGAACGTATGATTGGCGGGAACCGTTACGGTCTTGTTGTAGGTGCTCGCGTCGGTCGTGACGGTAATCTTCAGCGTCGTGTTGCTCAGGTCCGCCGGGAGGCAGGCGAACCAGACATCACTGGTGCTGGATGTATTGACCGTCAGCGTCTTGGCAGGGACATTGCCGGTGACATCCCCTGCCTTGTAAGATACGCCGTCCTTCGTCGCGTCGTCGATGAAGAGGAAATAGCGCCCGGTGAGCGGCACCTCCGTCTCGAGCGAGATGGACTTGACGGTTGCGCCTTCCGGGTTGAAGTTCTTGAGGCTCAGCTTGCCGTAAGCGACGAAATGGCTGAACGCAAGGTCGGCCTCCGGCGGTGTCCCGCTGAACGGCGTCCGCGCCCAGAGGATCTGGGCCTGCGGGTCCGGGGAGCCTGCCGCCGGCGTCTGGGTCGCCGGGATCTCCAGGTTCCACGTCCGGTTCGCTGCGCTCAGCGATTTCACGGCAATCGCCGGCACCACGGCGCAGAACGCATCTTCCGCCGCCGTCGATACAGGGATATCCGCCTTGAACCCCACCGTCTTGCGGTCCGCCGACAGTTTCGGTGTCACGACCACCGAGTCCGCATCACTGCACTTCGACGCCAGCGTGATCGCGATCCTGTCCCCCGCGTTCCACAGCGTCGGATACTTTTTGCCCTCCGGCGCAGCGAACTCCGTGCGGGTTTCCACGAATCCTGCATGGAAATTGACGCGCATGTAACCTTCTTCAGGCGCACTCTCTACCGGTGCACAGGCTTCCTTCTGGCAGGAGAGGCTCAGCATCGCCGCCGCGGCGACGGCCACTGCGGCGGATGCCCGACCCGCGCGCAGACAGGAAATGGTCAGCTTCTTCATGATTCCGTCCTCCCCGTTAAAACTCCCAAAACTCGTCCTGTTCCTCGGCATCATAGATGAAGCCGTTCGTCATCGAGAGCAGCCATGCCCTCTCGACCTGCAGCACGACAGTCCTAGCCGCCGGCGCCTCATACGTCGCAGTCCGTTTCATAACAATATGTGTAAATGGTTGATTTTGAGCCGTTTACTGCTATATCCCGCGACGGAATGCCGCAGGCCACCCAGCCATATGCAACTTCTTGTCCCACCGCTTCTTCCATAGGTTACCCCCAAAGATAACCCAACTGTCCCAAAAATCCAAATCTTCCCCCACGCGCGTGCTTACGCCGCGCCATGCTGCGCCCCTCCGGCGGAAGGCTATTCCTCGTCGTCGGTGACGGCGGAGCCGCGGCCCATCAGGAAGGCCTTCATGAATTCGTTGATATCGCCGTCCAGGACACCCTGGGTGTCGGCGGTGGATACGCCGGTGCGGAGGTCTTTGACCATCTTGTAGGGATGGAGGACGTAGTTCCGGATCTGGGAGCCCCATTCGATCTTCTTCTTCTGGCCCTCGAGTTCGGCCTGCTTTTCCTGGCGTTTCTTGAGTTCGATGTCGTAGAGGCGGGATTTGAGGATGCGGAGGGCATTCTCGCGGTTGTCGAACTGGGAGCGGGTCTCCGTGTTCTCGACCATGATGCCGGAAGGGATGTGGCGGACGCGGACGCCCGTTTCGACCTTGTTGACATTCTGGCCGCCGTGGCCGCCGCTGCGGAAGGTGTCCCACTCGAGGTCGGAGGGATTGATCTCGATGTGGATGGTGTCGTCCACGAGCGGATAGACGAAGACCGAGGAGAAGGTCGTCTGGCGCTTGCCCTGGGCGTTGAAGGGGGAGATGCGGACCAGGCGGTGGACGCCGTTCTCGGCCTTGAGGTAGCCGTAGGCATAATCGCCCTCGACCTCGATCGTGGCGGACTTGATGCCGGCCTCGTCCCCGTCGAGCAGGCTCGTGACGGTCATCTTGTAGCCGTTGCGCTCGCCCCAGCGGAGGTACATGCGCATGAGCATGGCCGACCAGTCGTTGGCCTCGGTGCCGCCGGCGCCGGAATTGATGGTGAGCACGGCGCCGAGGTTGTCGCCCTCGTTTCCGAGCATGTTCTTGAGTTCCAGGGCCTCCACGGCATCGACCGCGGCGGCGTAGGCGGCGGCGAGTTCGCGCGTCTCGTCGGTTTCCATCGCCTCGTCTTCGCCGGCGGTCACGCTTTCGCGCGCGAATTCATACAGGACGTCGAGGTCATCGACCCGTTCGGCGGCCTTGTCGTAATCCGTCACCCAGGACTTCAGTCCGGACAGTTTTTTCAAGAAGGTCTCGGCCGCCTTGGGGTCGCCCCAGAAGTCTGCGGCCTGTGTCTGCAGTTCCTGCTCCGCTACGCGTTCCCGTTTCCCGGGGATGTCAAAGACACCTCCCCAGCGTTTCCATACGCTGATGCAGAGCCTTGATCTCGTCGAAAGTAATCATCGTCTCTCCATGTTAAGGGCCCTCGCGGGCCGGTTGCTCCGGCAAATGTACGAAGAATTACCGACAGTCGCAATTCCCCGTTCCCGATAGCGGCAATGAAAGTGCTGCACACTTTTGACCTTCAGAGGCCGATTGCGTGCTTGACCTGGGGTTTCTGAGGGCGGGTGCGGCACGGAAACAGCGTTCTGTGGCCGATTCTGTGCGCCGCTTTTTCACAATGCACTTTCATTCCAGCCCTTGTTTATTTCCGTGATTTGGGTTATATTTGTATGGTATGATCGGTGTCTTCGATTCGGGGTCCGGCGGCATGTCCGTTTACCGGGAGCTGGTGAAATTGCTCCCGGAGGCGCGGTATGTCTATTACGCCGACAATGCCCATTGTCCATACGGGGAGAAAACCGCCGCATACATCCGCCGGCGGGCGCGGGCCATTACCTGCACGCTGCTGGAGAAAGGCTGCGGCATCATCGTCGTGGCCTGCAACACGGCGACAGCGGCCGCCATCCGCTATCTCCGCGGGACGTTCCCGGACGTGCCGTTCATCGGCATGGAGCCGGCGGTGAAGCCGGCAGCCCTCGGGACGAAGACCGGCGTGATCGGCGTCCTCGCGACGGCCGGCACGCTGAAGGGGTCGAAATACCTGACCACCAAGGGGAAATATGAGGATGATGTCCGGATCGAGGAACATGTCGGCGAGGGCTTCGTCGAGCTGGTGGAAGCCGGCGACTTCGACAGCCCGCACGCTGAGGCGGTGGTCCGCCGCTCCGTGGAGCCCCTGCTCGACGCCGGAGCCGACACCATCGTGCTCGGATGCACCCATTACCCCTTCCTGGCGGGCATGGTCCGGAAAGTTGCCGGTCCGGATGTGCAGGTCATCGACCCCGCCCCGGCCGTCGCCCGCCAGACGCTCGCCGTGATGCAGGAGCATGGCATCCCGACGGTCGACCCCGAACCCGGCATCGACCTCCTTTCCTCCGGCGACCCCGCTTCCCTGGAGCGGGTCTATGCCCTTGTCCGAAAACAACAGCACCCACAATAATTATGGCAGATTTCAAATACGCCCCCATGTTCCAGCTCGGCGAAGATACGGCCGAGTATTACAGGATTCCCGGTTCGGAGAAACTGGTGAAAACCGTTCAGTGCGGAGACAAGACCCTCCTGGAAGTGTCTCCGGAAGCCCTTACGCTGGTAGCCCAGCAATCTTTCCACGACTGTCAGTTCATGCTTCGCCGCGCCCACAATGAGCAGGTGGCGGCCATCCTGAAGGACCCTGAGGCCTCCGACAACGACAAATACGTGGCCCTCCAGTTCCTCCGCAATGCGGAAACGTCCGTCAAGGGCGTGCTCCCGTTCTGCCAGGACACCGGCACGGCCATCATCCACGGCGAGAAAGGCCAGCACGTATGGACGGATTTCGAGGACGAAGAGGCCCTCAGCCTCGGCGTTTTCAACACCTACACCCAGGAGAACCTCCGCTACAGCCAGAACGCCCCCCTGGATATGTACAATGAGGTGAACACCAAGTGCAACCTCCCCGCCCAGATCGACATCGAGGCCACCCGGGGCAGCGAATACCGCTTCATCATGGTGGCAAAGGGCGGCGGCAGCGCCAACAAGACCTACTTCTACCCGATGACCAAGGCCACCATCCAGAACGAAGGCACCCTGATCCCCTTCCTGGTGGAGAAGATGAAATCCCTGGGTACGGCGGCCTGCCCTCCCTACCACATCGCCTTCGTGATCGGCGGCACGTCGGCCGAGAAGAACCTGCTGACCGTCAAGCTCGCCAGCATCAAGTTCTACGACGCCCTGCCCACCACCGGCGACGAGACCGGCCGGGCCTTCCGGGACATCGACCTGGAGGAGAAACTCCTGAAGGAAGCGCAGAAAATCGGCCTCGGCGCCCAGTTCGGCGGCAAATACCTGGCCCACGACATCCGCGTGGTCCGTCTTCCCCGCCACGGAGCGAGCTGCCCGATCGGCATGGGCGTCAGCTGCAGCGCCGACCGCAACATCAAGTCCAAGATCAACGCGGACGGCGTCTGGATCGAGAAGATGGACACCAACCCCTCGGAACTCATCCCGGAAGAATTCCGCCGTCCCGGTGAAGGCCCCAAGGGCATTGAAATCGACCTTGACAAGGGCATCGACGCCGTGCGCGCCGAGCTCACCAAATACACGGTGGGCACCCGCGTGAACCTCAAGGGGACCATCATCGTGGCCCGTGACATCGCCCACGCCAAGCTCAAAGCCCGCCTGGATGCCGGTGAGGGAATGCCCGCCTACTTCAAGGACCATCCCATCCTGTATGCCGGCCCCGCCAAGACGCCGGCTGGCTACCCTTGCGGTTCCATGGGCCCCACCACGGCCAACCGGATGGACCCCTATGTAGATGAATTCCAGGACCATGGCGCCTCTCTGGTGATGATTGCCAAGGGCAACCGCTCCAAAGTGGTCACGGACGCCTGCCAGAAGCACGGCGGCTTCTACCTCGGCACCATCGGCGGCGTGGCGGCCGTGCTCTCCCAGAGCAGCATCCGCAGCATCGAATGCGTGGAATACCCCGAACTGGGCATGGAGGCCATCTGGAAGATCCGCGTGGAAGACTTCCCGGCCTTCATCCTCGTGGATGACAAGGGCAACGACTTCTTCAAGACCATCGGCCTGTAGTGCAGTCCCTTCCGATCCTCCTCGTACTGTCTCAAACCGGACTTGGCTGACTGATTCATGGAAGAAAGAAAACTCTATCCCTTCCGTTTCCTGCCGGAAGAGCAGGAGCGGCCCTGGGGCGTCCGGACCGTCAAGCTGGCGGACCTGGGCACCGTGGACACGATGGTTGGCAACGGCTGGTTCGGCGGCAACCTGCTCTCCGACCTCATGCAGACCTATCTGGAGCGCGTGGTCGGCGACGATGTGTTCCAGTCCTATGGGACCCAGTTCCCCGTCGCGGTCCATTTCCTGGACGTCCGCGGCCGGACGGCCCTGCAGGTCAATCCGGACGACACCTCCGCCGAGCAGCGCTACGACGCATTCGGCCGGACGGCGCTCTGGTATGTCGCCGCTGCGGAGCCGGGGGCTTTTATCTGCCCCGGCCTCGAGCGGGATGTCCCGGCGCCGGCCTTTTACGCGGCCTGCCAGGACGGCACGGTGGGGGACCTGCTCCACCGGATCACCCCCCGCAAAGGCGACTGTTTCCTGCTTCCTCCCGGCGTGGTCCATGCGGCCGGCGGCGGTGTGAAGATCATCGAGATCACGGAGGCCTCGGACCTCCGTTTCCGGCTCCACGACTGGGACAACGGCCGTGAAACCCACCTGGAAGAGGCCTTCGACCTCATCGATTTCCGGGCCTGGAACCCGGCGCTCCAGCGACGGATGCGCCCCGGCCAGGCCACGGAGCAGCTCTTCGCGACGCCGCAGTTCACCGTGACGGAGTTCCGCCTGAAGGATCCGGTCCGCATCGAAGCGAAAGAAACGGACACGTTCCTGGTATATATCTGTGTGGAGGGCGGTGCGTCCATCCAGGTCCCCGCGGAAGAGGGCACGGAGACCTTCCCGCTGAAGGCGGGGGAGGTCCTGCTGGTCCCGGCGGAGATCCCGGAATTCACCCTCGTTCCGACGGCGGCGGGGACGGTGCTCCTCGAGGTGATGCTGGAGCCGCAGCCGGAGCCCGACGGATACATCAACCGCGACGCCGAACCCTACCTCGACGGGGAAGACTACAATGGCCTGGAGGGGGAGGATTTCACCGACTGGGCCGGCCCGCATATCCTGAACTGACATGGCAGATTCTGTCCGCATCGACAAATTCCTCTGGGCCATCCGCGCGTTCAAGACGCGGACGGACGCCACCGACGCCTGCAAGGGCGGCCGGGTGAAGGCCGGCGGCGCCGCGGCCAAGCCGTCCAAGACCGTCCAGGCCGGCGATGTCGTCGAGGTCCGGAAGGGGGCCGTCGTGTTCACCTACAAGGTCCTGCGGCCGCTGGAACGCCGCGTGGGGGCGAAAATGGTCCCCGATTACGCGGAGAACCTGACGCCCGCCGCGGAACTGGAGAAGCTCCGGGCGCCCGTCGAGACCTTCTTCCTCCGCCGCGACCGCGGAGCCGGCCGGCCGACCAAGAAGGACCGCCGGGAAATCGAAGATATCTGGGATGCCATTGATTTCCATGACATTCCGGACGATGTCGCGGCCCATTTCGGCCTTTCTGACGACGACCTTGAAAACCTGTAGCACATGGATCCATTCCTGCGGCAAGTGGCGGCCCACTACCTGGCCGGGGGCGCCATCGGCAAAACCTGTTTCATCTTCCCGAACCGGCGGTCGCTCGTCTTTTTCCGGAAATACCTGAGCGAATCGCTGGAGGCCGGGAAGCCGATGCTCGCGCCGGCCCTGTTCACGGTCAACGATTTCTTCTACCATGTCTATGACGTGGAGGTAACGGACCGTATCCGGCTCTTGCTTGCGCTATATGATTGCTACAAAGCGCTTTATCCCCAGGCGGAATCCTTGGACGAGTTCATCTTCTGGGGCGACGTGATCCTGTCGGACTTCGACGACGTGGACAAATACCGGGTCAATGCCCGGGACCTGTACCGGAACGTCGCCGAACTCAAGGGGCTCCAGGACGACTACTCCTACCTCTCCGACAACCAGCGGGATGCCATCGAGCGCTTTGTCGGCCACTTCCGCGCCTCGGACGGCCGGCTGACGGTCGACCTCGGGACGGACGGGGTGAAGGCCCGTTTCCTGAAGATCTGGAACATCCTGTTCCCGCTGTATGAGCGTTTCCGGAAGAAACTGAGGGAAGGGGACATGGCCTATGAGGGAATGGTGTACCGGGATCTGGCGGACCGGCTGGAAACGGATGCGGTCAGCGACATTCTGGGAAAGGTATTCCCCGGCACGGAGCAATATGTATTCGTGGGGCTCAATGCCTTGAACGAGTGTGAGAAAGCCCTGATGCGGAAGATGCGAGATGCCCGGATCGCCGAGTTCTGCTGGGACTATGTGACCCCGGTCATCCGGCATCCGCTCAACAAATCCTCGCTCTTCATGCGGGAGAATGTCGCGGCCTTCCCGCAGGCGTTCCCCATCACGGCGGCCGCGGAACCGCCGCAGGTCGAGGTCGTCAGCGTTCCTTCCTCCGTCGGGCAGGCGAAACTCGCCCCGGAGATCCTCTCCGGCGTGACCGGCGATCCGGTCGGGACGGCCTTCGTCCTGCCGGACGAGCAGTTGCTCACCCCGCTCCTGAATTCGATTCCGGAGCAGTTCCGTGACATCAACGTGACGATGGGCTATCCGATGCGCTCCAGCTCCTTCTATGCGCTGATGAGCGACGTCGCCGCCCTCCAGCTCCATCTCCGTTTCCGCGACGGCGCGGCCCTTTTCTACCACCGCCAGGTCCATTCCATCTTCTCCTGCAGCCTGTTCCGCAAGGCGCTTTCGGCGGAGGAGACGGCCGTCGTCGACCGGATCAAGAAGGACGCGAAGTACTACATCCCGCAGGCGGATTTCTCCGGCGGCCCCCTCCTGGAACTGATCTTCCGTCCCGTCGTGACGGATCCCAAGGTGCCCGGCGCGGCCGCCTTCGCCGGCTACCTGGCCGATGTGGCCGGCAGTCTCGGCGCGGCCCTGCGGGGCCGGGAGGACGTGCTGCTGGAACTGGATTTCGCCAAGCGGTACCTGACGGCCGTCAACCTGCTTCGGGATGTTGATATCCAGGTGGTTCCGCCGACATGGGCCCGCCTCCTGGACCAGATCCTGCAGGGGATTTCCGTCCCGTTCCAGGGCGAGCCGCTCAAGGGCCTTCAGATCATGGGCCCGCTGGAGACGCGCGCCCTCGATTTCCGGAACGTCGTCATTCTCTCGGCCAACGAAGGGATGTTCCCGCGCCGCAGCGTCAGTTCCTCCTTCATCCCGCCGGAACTCCGCAAGGGCTTCGGCCTGCCGACCTATGAGTTCCAGGATGCGGTCTGGGCCTACTATTTCTACCGCCTGCTCCAGCGCGCCGAAAAGGTCTGGCTGGTCTATGACAGCCGCACGGAAGGCATGAACACGGGGGAGGAGAGCCGCTACATCAAGCAGTTGGAATACCATTTCAGGGAGATTCCGCTGCGGCGGCGGGTGGCCGTGTCACCCCTGCATGCCCCGCGCGCCGCGGGCAGCATTCCCAAGACGGAGGAGGATATCGCGGAACTCCGCAGCCGGCCCCTTTCGGCGTCCGCCCTCCAGAACTATCTCTTCTGCCCGGCGATGTTCTACTACCACAGCGTCAAGCACCTGGTTACGGAGGACGAAGTGGCGGAATCGCTGGATGCGGGCATGCTCGGCAACGTCTATCACCGCGCGATGCAGGCCCTGTACCTCGGGGGAGAGGCGCTGCAGGAAGACTTCCCGATGGGCGACCGGGTCCGGCCCGCCCGGGAGCGGGTGACCCGGCCCCTGGAGGAGATCACGCAGGAGTACCTCCGCTCGCTCATCGCCGACCGGGCGCTGCTGCACCGGCGCGTCCGCGGCCTGATCCGGGAGGAAATGCGTTCCTTCGAGGTGTCCGGCCGGAACCTCATCCTCGAGCGCATCATCCTCGCCTATGTGGTCAAAACCCTCGAGTATGACCTGAAACTCTTGCAGGACAAGGGTTTGCCCTCCTTCCGGATCCTGGGCCTGGAGCGCAGGATGGGCTGGAAGTTCCGGGGCTTCTCCTTCACCGGCTCCGCCGACCGCATCGACAGTTTCGGGGACGGGACGGCCCGGATCGTCGATTACAAGACGGGGAAAGTGGTGGCGGAGGAGATTGACATCGACGACGAAGGAGCCCTCGGGATCGTGGACAAGCTTTTCGGTCCCGTGAACAGAAACCGTCCAAAGATCGCCCTCCAGCTGTTCCTGTATGACATGTATGCCGGCGGCGAACCGGACCTGGCGGGGCGTGAGATCTCCAACGTCATCTATGCGACGCAGCAACTCTTCACCGGGGAGATCCGCGAGGTCTCCCAGAGTCCTGTTTTCGTGGAGGCCGTGGAAGAGCGGCTGGCCGGACTGCTCGACGAGATCGTGGATCCCGGTGTGCCTTTCCGGCGGACGGACGAGTCCGATACCTGCAAGACGTGTGACTTCAAGATGATTTGCGGACGATGATCAGGATAGTCAAAGCCTCGGCGGGGTCGGGAAAGACCTACCGGCTCGCCCTTGAATACATCCGGCTCCTCCTTTCGAGCCGGGAGCGTTACGCCTACCGTTCCATCCTCGCCGTCACCTTCACCAACAAGGCGACCGACGAGATGAAGCGCCGCATCCTCAAGGAACTTTACCAGCTGTCGGTCGATCCGGCGGGCTCGCACTATTACAAGGAGTTCGTTCCCTCGCTGTTCCCGGGGCCGGAAGGCCTGAAGGAGCGGGCCTCCGCCCACCTGTATGCCATCCTGCATGATTACACGGCTTTTGCCGTCAGCACCATCGACAGTTTCTTCCAGCAAACCCTCCGGGCTTTCTCCCGGGAGATCGGCCAGTTCGCCTCCTACCAGGTGAACCTGGACCGCGACGGCCTGATCGCCGAGAGCGTGGACCGGGTGCTCGACGCGCTGACCGAATCCGACGAAAACCTGTTGAAATGGCTGACGGACAGTGCGATGGAGGAACTGGGAAGCGGTCGTAAGTTCCGATTGGAATCCGCCCTCACCGAGGTGGCGAAGACCCTGCGCAGCGAGGTGTTCCAGGAGAAGGTGGAAGCATGCGGTTTCGATGTGGATGCCGTTTTTTCCCGCGGGCATCTCCGGACTGTGCGGGATGCCTGCAATGCCATTGTCGCGGCATTCCCGCAGCGGCTCGAGGAAGCGGCCGCGGCGATTCTCGACCTGCTGGAACGGGAAGGGATCGATCCCGCTGACAGCAACCGCGGTTTCCTGAAAGGCCTGTACAAGTATAAGCCCGCCCCGGAAGGGGATATCAAACCGCCCACCGAGAGTTTCCTCTCGAAGGCCACGGACAGCTCCCTGTGGTTCGCCAAGTCGAAGGACCGCTTCCGCCTGCAGCTGGAAGGCGTCCTGGAAGAGCCCCTGGCGGCGCTCATCACCCTTTTCGACCGCCCGTACAAGGAATACCGGTCGGCCCGGCTGATCCTCGGCCAGCTGTACAACCTCGGCGTCGTGGGGGAACTCCGCCGGGCTTTCACCGACATCCAGCGGGAGAAGAACATCCTCTCGATCGACGATTCCAACACGCTCCTGCGGGACATCATCGACGGCAGCGACGCGCCCTTCGTGTACGAGAAACTCGGCGTGCGCTTCGAGGATTTCCTGCTGGACGAGTTCCAGGACACCTCCGCCGTTCAGTGGAAGAATTTCCGGCCGCTGCTGGCCAACAGCCTTTCGGGCGGTTTCGACAACCTGGTGGTGGGGGACGTGAAACAGTCCATCTACCGCTGGCGCGGGTCTGACTGGCGCCAGCTGGACAGCGGTGTCCAGGCGGCTTTCGGGCTGGGGGAGGACAGCGTGGACGTCCTGGGTGAGAACCACCGGACGCTGGGCGGCATCGTCCGCTTCAACAACGCCTTTTTCCGCTTTTCGGCCGAAACGCTCGACCGGATGCTCGGCGCCGGTGCGGCTTCGCCCGGCAGCATCTCCCGCATCTATCGGGACGTCAGGCAGGAAGTGGCATTCCCCGACCCGGCGGAGGGCTCCGTCGAGGTCGCGTTCTGCCCCGATGCCGGGATGGAAATCCCCGAGGTGCTCCGCAGCATCCGGGAGATCCGGGAGCGCGGCGCCGGGTACGGTGACATCGCCATCCTCGTCCGGTACAATGCGGAAGGCTCCTCGATTGCCGCGAGGCTGATCGCCGAAGGCATCCCGGTCGTCTCGGACGATTCGCTCTTCGTCAAGTCTTCCGTCACCGTCCGGCGCCTCGTGTCGCAACTGTCGCTCGTCGATACGCCGCCGGAGGAAGACGACCGTTCGGTCCGCGGCTTCCTGGCCCGGACCATGCAGGTCGTCCCGCCGGAGAACTACCTTTCGCTCTCGGACCTTGCCGAGTCCATCCTCCGGGACCTGCAGGCCGCCGACCCGGAGACCTTCGGGCGGGAAACGGCTTATATCCACGCTTTTATGGATTTCCTGCAGGACTGGACCCACCTGAACGGCAACCGGCTCTCCGCCTTCCTCAAGGCCTGGGAGGAAGCCAAACCCAAGATCGCCTCGCCCGACGCGGGGTCTTCGGTCCGCGTGATCACGGTCCACAAGGCCAAGGGCCTGGAATTCCCCTATGTCATTTTCCCCTTCGCGGAAAAGGTGGAACTGTTCGGAAGGCGGGCATCCGCCTGGTGCCGGCCGGAAAGGACGTCGCCGTCCATCGACGGCCTCTACCACATCAACCTCTCCGGCACGACGCGGGATACCCTTTTCGCCGATGATTATCTGCGCGAACTGGAACTGACGTACATCGACAACCTGAACATCTTCTACGTCGCGCTGACCCGGCCGGTTTACGGCCTGAAGATCATCGCCGAAACCCCTTCCAGCGGCATTGCCGGCGCCGTCGAGGCGCTCCGGGAGAATCCGGATGCCCCGGTTCCCAAGTACGGGAACATGTCTGAAATCCTCTACGGCTGGCTGGGCTCGCAGAAGGATACGGCGTTCCTCAGGATGCCGCCCCGTCCGGACGAGGGACCCGAGGGGGAGGAGGAAGTGGTACTGCCGGTCCGTTTCACAAAAGGTGCCCTTTACGACTTTTCCACCCTCGAGCGGAAACCCTCCGCTTCCGAGCCCCTCCCGCTGGGCTATCCTTCCATCCCGCTGAACCGGGAGGAGACGGATCCGGAAGCACCTGAAGGTGAGCGCGGAAGGCTGAAATTCAGCCCCGAGGCGGCCGACTTCTTCGGCCCGGACGGCACGGTCGGCAAGGATGCCTCCCGGCGCATCCGCGGCCAGGTGATGCACCGCATCCTGTCCGATGTCCGGGCGGCGTCGGACCTGCCGAAGGCGGTCGGACGCGCGCTCCGGCGGGGCGACATTGTCCTTTCGGAACAAGCTGAGACAGAGGCCCGTCTCGCGGCGGCCATCGCGGCGGCGCCCGCGGAATGGTTCCCCGCCGACGGCAGCCGCGTCCTGAACGAGGCGACCATCCTGATTCCCGGGGAGGGCGACCGCCGGCCCGACCGGGTCGTCCGGACGGAGGACGGCGGGGCCATCGTCATCGACTTCAAGTTCGGCGCCGCCGATCCGCGGTACCGCCGCCAGGTCCGCCGGTACATGCAGTCCTTCTCGGCGATGGGGTATGCGCCCGTGCGCGGCTTCCTGTGGTACTTCCGCGGGGACGGTCCCGATTTTTTTGAGGAGATTTCCATGTAAATGATTATCTTTGCACTTCTAGTACAAACGATATGGAAGCCAACGAACACACCATCAAACTATACTACAACACGGAGGTCGAGAAACTCCGGATGCCCGAATACGGACGGATCGTCCTGCAGATGGTCGAACAGATGAAGGAAATTCCCGACCGGGCGAAGCGCAGCGAGCAGGCCGGCGCCATCGTGAAGGTCATGGAACGCCTCAATCCGCAGGTCCACCAGCAGGAGAACTGGAACCAGAAACTCTGGGACCATCTCTACATGATCGCCGGCTATGACCTCGACATCGACGCGCCGTTCCCGGCCCCGGTGCCGGAGGTGGTCAACAGCCGCCCCGAGACGATTCCGCTCAATACCCGCCCGATCAAGGCCCGCCATTACGGCCGCAACATCGAGAGCATCATCGACCTGATCGCCTCCGAACCGGAGGGCGAGATCAAGACGGCGATGATCCGCTCCCTGGCCATCTACATGCGCCAGCAGTACCTGATCTGGAACAAGGACACGGTCGCCGACCGGACCATCTTCCAGGACATCGAACGCCTGTCCGGCGGCCGCGTGACGGTCCCGGAGGGGCTGGAACTCTCCAAACTGTCCGCCGATGCGAACTTCGCCCGTCCGGGCATGAACCTCGGCTTCGGCAACCGCCCCGGCGGCAACGGCAACCGGAACAAGTACGGCCGGAAGAACGGGAAAAAGCGGTAGGTCATGCGCAAGGTCGGGAAACTGTTCACGTTCTGGACGGACCTCGGGGAGGAGAAGCAGACCCGCATCCTGCATGTCGCGGGATGGGTCGTGGCCCTGTTCGCCCTTTTCACCCTCCTCTCGGCCGGATCCCATTTCTTTACCTGGAAGCAGGACATGAGCCTGCTCCGGGACCCCGGGATGATGGACGCTTCCGAGCCCGTGGGCAACCTGGCCGGCAAGGCCGGGGCCCGCTGGGGACAGTTCCTGGTCGGCCGCTGTTTCGGCATCGCGGCGCTGGTCCTGGCCTTTTTCCTCGTGGTCCTCGCCGCCAAGATGATCCGCCGTTCGCTCCGGATTCCCGTCCTGAAATACTTCCTTGCGACGCTGACGGGCACCTTCCTGCTGTCCTTCGTGCTTGCGTTCGCCGGCCTGCTCGCCGGCGTTGACACCGCTTTCGGCGGCGGCCTCGGCGGCGAAGCCGGCGCTACGGTCGTCGGGTGGGGGATCAACCTGCTCGGCCCGCTGCTGACCGGCGCGGTGCTGCTGGTCCTCTGCGGATTGTGGGCGTTCTGCCTGAGCCGGCGTTTCTCCGACTGGATGACGGGTGCGCGCACTGCAGATCCGGACATCGACATGGATGGTCCGGAAGAGGCGGCCCAGGTCTTCGACGAAGATGATGATCCGGAGCAGGATATGGAAGAGATCGCCCTTGTCGGGGAAGATGAACCCGCTGAAAGCGAAGAGGTTCCGGGCCCCGTGTCGCCTTTTGCGGACCTTTCCGGGGCCGATGCCGCCGGTGCGGAAGAGGCGGATGGCCCTGCCACCGCCGACCCCGCCGCGGGAGAGGAGGGAGGCCTGGAGGTCGTCCGCGGGGAGGGACTGGAGACGGAAGTGAAGAAGGAACTGCCGCGGATCGACAACCGCGCCGAACTGCCTTCCTTCAAGTTCCCGCCCCTGGACCTGCTGGGCGATTACATCTCCGGCCGCCACGAGGTCTCGCAGGATGAACTGGAGCGCAACAACAACAAGATCCGCGCGACCCTCGCCAACTACAAGATCCAGGTCCGGGACGTCAAGGCCATCGTGGGTCCGACCGTGACCCTCTACAAGGTCTATCCCGCTCCCGGCGTGAAGATCGCCGCTATCAAGAGCCTGCAGGAGGACATCGCCATGTCCCTGAACGCCCGCGGCGTCCGCATCGTCACCCTTTCCGACGCCGTCGGCATCGAGGTGGCGAACGACAGGCCCTCCATCGTCCCGCTCAAGGCCCTGCTGAACGACGCGGCCTTCCGCGAGAGCAAGGCGGAGCTGCCGGTGGCCATCGGCTACACGATCACCCAGCAGGTCAAGGTCTTCGACCTGGCCGATGCGCCGCACCTGCTGGTGGCCGGTGCTACGAAACAGGGTAAGTCCGTGGGCCTCAATGTGATCGTGTCCTCTCTCCTGTATGCCAAGCATCCGTCCGAGCTGAAATTCGTCTTCGTGGACCCGAAGATGGTCGAATTCACCGCCTACGGCCGGCTGCTCTACCACTACCTGGCCGTCCTTCCGACCGCCTCCGGCGAGCAGGAGGAGATGGACAAGGCCATCGTGAAGAATGCAAAGGATGCGGCGGCGGTGCTGAAATCGCTCTGCATCGAGATGGACGACCGGTACGAGCTCCTCGCCAAGGCCGGCGTCAACAACATCAAGCGCTACAACGAGAAGTACAAGGACCGCCACCTGCTGCCGACCGAGGGCCATCATTTCCTGCCCTATATCGTCACGATCATCGATGAATATGCCGACCTGACGATGTCCACGGGTGCCGGCCCGGAGTCCAAGGCCCTGGCGCGGAGCATCACGACGTCGGTCATCCGGCTGGCCCAGAAGGGCCGTGCCGCCGGCCTCCATGTCATCCTGGCGACCCAGCGCCCGACCGTGGATGTGGTTACGGGCCTGATCAAGACGAACTTCCCGATGCGGATCGCCTTCCGGGTGACTTCGCGCGTGGATTCCATGACGATCCTCGACAATCCCGGCGCCGACAAGCTCATCGGCAAGGGGGACATGCTCATCTACAGCGGCATCGAGATGGAACGCGTCCAGTGCGGCTATGTCGATGGCGACGAGGTCCAGGCGATCGACGATTTCATCGGCGACCAGAAGGGCTACAAGAAGAGCTACAATACGCCTTACTACCTGCCGGAGCCGGAGCCGGAAAGCGGCGAAGAAGGCGGCGGCATGGTGGATATGAAGGACATCGACGAGCGTTTCGAGGAGGCGGCCCGGCTCATTGTCACGAGCCAGCGGGGGTCGACTTCCGACCTGCAGCGCCGGCTTGGCATGGGATATGCAAAGGCAGGCAGGGTAATGGACCAGCTGGAAGCGGCCGGGATTGTCGGTCCCCAGCAGGGTTCGAAACCCCGCGAGGTGCTGGTGAAGGATTTTGCCGAACTGGACAACATCCTGAGCCACTTCCTCAACAAATAGGAAAAGCCATGAGAATCGTCGCCACCCTTCTGTCCGTTTTCCTGTCCGTCACCGCTTTCGGACAGTCGATCGCCCTGCTCGACAAGGTCCCGGGGCATCGCGTGACCTTCGACTACAGTTATTCCCTGTCCAAGGACGGCAAGCCGATGGAAAAGGTGACGGGCGGCCTGGTGACCGTCGAGGAGAACTGTTTCACGATGACCGGCCTCGGCCTGGAGGTCCGCAGCGACGGGACGACCCGCTGGACCCTCGACCGCGAGGCGAAGGAAATGCTCATCGAGACGGTCGAGTCGGAGGACCTGTTCACGAATCCGGCCCTGTTCATCGCTTCCTACAAGAACTACCGTGACCGCCTGCATGTCAATGCTTCCGGCCCGGATTCCCTGGACATCACCCTGACCCTGGACGAAGGGGTCAAGGCCCGTTTCCTGCTGAAAGGCATCGTCTTCTCCGACCCGACGGGCGAAAAAAAGGACTTCTCCGTCGATGAGAAGTCCCTGGACAGTTCGTATGTCGTGACCGACCTGCGCTAGCGCACGCAGCGGACGGACGCCGCGAAGGAATGCCTGTCGGCGTACGCCGCGAAAATGTCGGGCGAATTCACATTGAAATAGCGGTAGAGGGCGCGGGTTCCGTCCTCGCTGAGGTCGGCGGTCCAGAAGGCCGCATAGTTCTGTATCCCCACGAAGGCATAATGGGCGTCGCTCTTGTTGGCATAGCCGGCCGGAATGACGGCGAGGCCGGCGGCGTCAGTGATCTTGACGGCCGGCCAGTATTCCCACATTTTGGTCCCGTTGAAGGAGACGTCGGCCATCAGGGCGCCGGCGGCCCCCTCGAGGGTCTCGCCGCGCTTGCCGGACTTGCCGGTCAGGCCGTTGCAGAGGGTGACCCATTCGGTGTCGGTAGGCAGGCGCCAGCCTTCGGGGCAGGCGGTAACGGCCTCATCATAAGTATAGTAGCGACCGAGGCTGTAGGACATCACTTCATTCTGGCCGAAGGGAGCGCCGGCACCCGGGTAAGCCAGGTTGTTCCGGAACCATTCCAGGCCGCCGATGGTCGTGAAATAGTACTTGCGCTCGGCCTCGGCGGCGGGGTAGCGGGGGTCCAGGAAGTGGTCGTCGAGCGGATCGATGTTGTCGCCGGTGAGCGAGCCGCCCGTGTAGGGACGGACGAGGGTGATGGTGTTGGAGACCCCGCTGGTGTAGTAGTTGCCGGCCACGTCCATGGCCGTGCAGGTGATGGTATAGTCGGCGATGCTGTCGGGGAGGGCGAAGGTGAAGCTGACTTCACCCGGTTTGGTGATGCCGCCCTTGACCTCGATGGTATCCGGCTTGTCGATGACTACGCCGCTGGAGGCCTTGATGTAATACTTGAGCGTGCCGCCGTCCGGGTGGACGACGCCGTAGGGCCTGACGGTGATTTTCTCTTTGGCGCGGGCGTACTTGTCCAGTTGGAAGGTCATCCCGGAAAGGGAGGGCTTGGTATCGGTTTCCTCCTTGTCCTTGCAGGAAACCGCCAGCGCCAGGACGGCGACGGCGGCCAGGAGGGACCATGCCAGGGATTGATATCTTTTCATTGTCAGCGTATCTAACTTGCAAATATCGGTATTTTCCGCGAAATCTCCTACCTTTGTACAAACACTTTGCCAAATGACGCGCATGCTGCCAAGATGATCCCTGATATAATAGTTCATCACGCCGCCCGCAGTTCACCCGCTCATTTCCAAGGGGTCCGCTCCAAGCTGACTGACGAGATGCTTGCTGAGATAGAATGGAAACGGAACCACTGCCCCCGTAAGTCACTCGGTTACAGGATGCCTTTGGAATATTGTAAACAATTGTTTAATTTTGACTTCTGAAGTGTGTTTCACTTAGAATTCACGCAATGAAGTGTCGGCCTGTTCTTTTTTTTGCTTCAGCGCTTCTCCTCTGCGCCTGCACGGAGCCGGACCGGTATGTCCGCATCCAGGGGTATGCCCAGGGCGGGACGTATTCCGTGACGCTGAATCTCCGCGGCGTGCGGATGGCGCCGGAGGCCGTCCGCGCGGGCGTCGATTCCATCCTCCAGGTGATCGACACGACCCTTTCCGGGTACAACAGGGGCTCGCAGCTTTCCCGTTTCAACCGGGGCGAGGCCATCCGTCCGAATGCCCTTTTCCTGGACATGTACCGGGATGCCTACCGCTGGTATGAACGGACGGAAGGGGCCGTGGACTGCGCTGCAGGGCCGCTTTTCGACGCCTGGGGCTTCGGCTTCAAGAAGGATTCGCTGCCGGGGCCGGAGACGGTGTCCGCCCTGCTTGCGCGCTGCGGGATGAAGCTTCTTCCTCCGGAGTTGGCCCCGGCGGAGGACGGCACGCTCCGCTCCCCGGAGGGGGCCGTGCTGAACTACAATGCCATCGCGCAGGGGACTTCCTGCGACCTCGTGGCGGCCTGGCTGGACGGGATCGGCGTCCGGGACATGCTCGTGGACATCGGCGAGATCTGGTGCCGCGGGGTCAATCCGGACGGGCGCCCCTGGTCAGTCGGGATCGACCGCCCGGTGGACGGCAATGACGCCCCCGGGGCCGACCTGGAGGCTGTCCTGACGTCCGAAGGGAAGCCCTGCGGCATCGTAACCTCCGGGAATTACCGGAAGTTCTATGTCCGGGACGGCCGGAAGTATGCCCACACCATTGATCCGCGGACGGGCTATCCGGCGGGGAATTCCCTCCTCAGCGCGACAGTCGTCGCGCGGGCGGAGGAAGATGCCGCCTATCCCGGCACGGGTGCCACGGCCGACGCCGTCGCGACCTGGTGCATGGTCGTCGGCCTGGAACGGGCGCAGGAGATCCTTTCCTCCACGCCGGGCCTCGCCGGCTATCTGGTTTATGCGGCGGAGGACGGGTCGATGCGGGACTGGGCCTCCCCGGACTTCCCGCTCCGCCCGCGGTAACCTCCCTGCCACACTATCCCGCATGCAGTTCGGCTTTTTTTGCCCGCGGCGAAGGCGGTTTGCGCTCGCCACGTGAGGGAGACGTCCCGGTTTTTGGCAGGTCTCCGTCAAAAAAGGCGGTATTTGAGGGAGACGGTCCATTTTCTGGGACGTCTCCCTCACTTCCCTCTGCCTTTCCTACATCGTCGCGATGATGGCCAGGGTGTGCTGGAGGAGTGAGGCGAGGCGGTCGGTAAGGGTGATGAGGAGCGTATCCACGCGGGTGGAGGGGATGAGCGGGTGGGATACCAGGGTGATGAGCGCAGTGGGGACAAGGCAGGTGGTCAGGGGGATGGCGAGCAGGTTGGTAACCAGGAAATACCGTGGGAAAGCCTTGAAATACAGCCAGGCTAGGGGAGCGGTGAACGCTTGGCAGGCGAGCGAGAGGGCAGCCGAGTTCCAGACGAGGCGGAGCGGCTCGTGCCGGGTGGTCCAGCGGCCGAGGGGTCCGCGGGTCTCCGTCGCCGGATAAGCCCGCTCCAGGACGGGGAAGAGGAGGAAGATGCCGAGCATGGCCGCGTAGGAGAGCTGGAAGCCGACGGAGCGGAGGACGGCCGGATGGAGGACCAGCTGGATGGAAAGGGCCAGGGCGAGGACGCTGAGGGGGGCCGGCTCCCGCCCGGCCAGGTGCGACAATTCCCGGATCGTGATGAATAGGAAAGCCCGGACCATCGAGGGCGAAGCCCCGGTCATCAGGGTGTAGAATGCGGCGGCGAGAAGGATGGCGATTCCGCGGAAACGCCTGATCGTCATGCTGTTGCCAAGAATGGACAGGAACTTGGAGAGGAAGAGGTACAGGATGCCCGCATGCAGCCCGGAGAGCGCGAGCAGATGCGAGGCGCCGCTCTCTCGGAAGGTGGCGACCGTCTGCCGGGAGAGGCCGCTCCTGTCGCCCGTGAGGAGGGCCTTGACGAGGGGCGCCGTGCCCTCGTGGGGGAAGGGGAGGGCGTCGATCCGGGCACGGAAACGGGTGGCGGCGGCCCCGGCGGCTTCCTCGAGGAAGCCCGGCGCGGCCGCACCGCCGCAAAGCGCGGCGGTCCATGCGCCCAGCAGGCCGCAGAGGAAGAATAGAACCGGCAGCAATGCATTATTATACAGCGACTTCTGCCTGTTTAGGAGCAGGATGGCAGCGCTCCCAGCCGTCAGGGCCACGGCCGTCGCAGCCGCGCCTCTGAGCGCAGCCGGCGGGAGGACCGGAAAGACCCCCGCCGCCGTTCCGGCGACCAGCGGAAGGGTCAGGAGGACGATGGGCTCCCGGGATTTCATTTCGTCAGCGGGAATGGCATGGAATTGAGGAAATTATTGTATCTTTGCGCTGCCAAGAAAGAAATGTTATGATCATCCTTGTAATCAACTGCGGCAGCTCCTCGATCAAGTACCAGCTGCTGGACATGAAGAATGACGACCTGTATGATATTATCGCGAAGGGTATCGTCGAAAAGATCGGCCTTCCGATGGGCATCCTCCAATATGCGCCTGCGGGCGGGGAAAAACAGGTCATCGACCTGCCGATTCCCGACCACAAGGTCGGCATGAAGCTCATCCTCGACGCCCTCGCCGACCCGGAGACCGGCGTCCTGGAGTCCCTCGAGGACATCGAGGCGGTCGGCCACCGCATCGTCCAGGGCGGCGATTTCTTCTCCGGCAGCGCCCTTGTGGACAAGGACGTGCTGGACAAGATCGCCTACTGCGCGGAATTCGCCCCGCTCCACAACCCGGCCCACCTGCTCGGCATCCATGCCATCGAGGCGGTCCTGCCGACGGTCCCGCAGGTCGTCACCTTCGATACGGCCTTCCACCAGACGATGCCTGCGTACGCCTACATGTATGCGCTTCCGTATGAATATTACGACGAGTACCGCGTCCGCCGCTACGGCGCCCACGGCACCTCCCACCAGTTCGTCGCCCAGAAGGGCGCGAAGTTCGCCGGGATCGACTTCGCCACGTCGAAGATCATCACCTGCCACCTCGGCGCCGGCAGCTCCATCTGCGCCATCCAGAACGGCAAGTGCATCGATACCTCGATGGGCTTCTCCCCGCTCGAGGGCATGATCATGGGCACCCGCGTGGGCAACATCGACGCCAATGCCGTCCTCTTCCTCATGAAGAAACTCGGCACGACCCCCGACGAGATGTCCACGATCCTCAACCGCAAGTCGGGCTTCCTCGGCATTACCGGCAAGACCTCCGACGCCCGCGAGATGAACGAACTGGCCAACAACGGCGACGCCAAGGCCAAGCTCGCCTTCAAGAAGTTCACCTACGACATCATCAAGAACGTCGGTTCCTATGTCGCCGCGATGAACGGCGTGGACCTGATCGTGTTCACGGGCGGCATCGGCGAGCACAACAGCCGCCTCCGCCGCCGTGTCCTGGAGAACTTCGCCTACCTCGGCCTCAAGGTCGATTATGAAGCCAATGTCGCCAGCGGCGAGGACGCCATCATCAGCACCCCCGACTCGGCGGTCAAGGCCGCGGCCATCTGCACCGACGAAGAGCTTGTCATCGCCCGCGACACGATGCATCTTGTCCTCGAATCCCAAGAATAATACGATATGATTACCAGTTTCGCCGATCTTTTCGCCGAGCTCAAGGCGAAGGCCGTCTGCAAAAGGATGGTGGCAGCATGGGCTGTCGATGAGCACACAATCGAAGCGGCTTCCAAGGCCACGGACCTCGGATTCGTCAAAGTGACCCTCGTGGGCGACGCGGACCTCATCGAAAAGGTCTGCAAGGACAACGGCATCGATGCCGCCAAGTTCGGCATCGTCGATGTGAAGGACGAGCTGAAGGCCGTCGCCGAGGCGGTCCGGATGGTCCATGACGGCGAGGGCGACGTCCTGATGAAGGGCCTCTGCTCCACCGACAAGTTCCTCCGCGCCATCCTCAACAAGGAGACCGGCCTCCTTCCTCCGAAGGGCCTTCTTTCCCATGTGGGCGTCATCGAGAACCCGAACTACCCGAAGCTCATCTTCATCACCGACATGGCCGTGATCCCGCAGCCGGACTTCCGCCAGAAGGTCAAGATGGCCGGCTTCATCACGTCGGTCGCCCGTTCCTTCGGCATCGCGAAGCCGAAGATCGCCTTCATCGCCGCGTCCGAGCAGATGCTGGACACCATGCCCGCCTGCGTCGAGGCCGCCATGCTCGCGAAGATGGCCGACCGCGGCCAGATCAAGGGCTGCATCGGGGACGGTCCGCTGGCCCTCGACGTCGCCATTGACCCGGAATCCGTCGAGATCAAGAAGCTCGTCAGCCCCGTGGCCGGTGACGCCGACTGCCTCCTCTTCCCGAACATCGAGTCCGCGAATGTCTTCTGGAAGACCAATTCCAAGCTCGCCTCCGGCGTCCAGCAGGCCGGCATGCTCGTCGGGACCAAGGTCCCCTGCGTCCTGGCCAGCCGCGCCGATTCCGTCGAGGTCAAGCTCAACTCCATCGCCGAGGCCGTCGCTTTCGTCAAGTAGCATTTTTTCCTGCAAGTAAGGGCTGATTCCCGGAACAGGACCCCCTGAAACGGAAAAACTTTTCCTGCGAGAGGAAAGTTTTTCCGTTTTTTTCCGTTTTTTCCGTTTCCGTATGGATCCCGCACCCTACCGCGCCAGGAAGAGGTCGTGCTCGGGGAGGGAGGCGGAGAAACGGTTCCGGAGGCTGCGGAAAAGCCCGCTCACGTGTTTGGAAAAATTGGGCCCGACCCAGGTGCTGGTGTTCGTCACGAAGATCCAGCAGGTCCCGTCCGGGTAGCGCTTGATGAGGGCGGAAGTACCTGTGAATGAGCCGGTACGGGTCCATTCTCCGTCATCCTTGCAGTCGAGCCAGCCGAGGGGGAAGGTCTCGTCGTCGAGGCGCTGCGTCATCTGGTAGATGCTGAAGAAGCCGAGGATGTCGGGCACCCGGATGTCGCCGTCGATGGAGGCGACCAGGCGGGCGAGCTCCGCGGAGGAACCGACCCACGCGCCCGCACCGAGCGTGCCGGTGATGTTGTTCCCGCCATAGCAGCGGTTGACCTCCTGGCCGCTTCCCGTGAACTCGGGGACCGGCGTGCAGTCCTTGTGCGGATAATAGCGGGTTTCGCCTTCCCAGCGGTCCCGGTAGTAGTTGCCGGCGATGTGGAAGTCGAAGCAGCCCGCTTTCCGGAGGACATTCTCCTGGATGAAGGCTTCGTAGGACATGCCCGAGACCTTTTCGATGATCATCGACAGCAGCAGATAGCCGAAATTGGAGTAGTTCTGCGAGGTGCCCGGCTCGAAGTCGAGGGGCAGGGAGACCAGCTTCCGGGTCAGGGTTTTCGCGTCCGGCGGCGTGGAGAGCCGGAACTGGCGCATGACCTGGAGGGTGGAGAACATGGGATCGCCGTAGCGCCGGGTAAAGCCGCCCTGGTGCCGGAGCAGATGCTCGACGGTGATCAGGTAGTAGTCGTCGTCGGTGATGGCGTCGTCGAACTCGTTCAGGATGCCGAAGGGCCCGAAGACCGGCGACTGGATGTTGAGGGCCCCGCGTTCCTGCAGGACCATGATGCCGATGGCCGTGATGAGTTTCGAGACGGAGGCGAGCCGGAGGGTCGTCCCCGGCGTCATGGGCCGCCCCCGCTCCTTCTCCGCCCAGCCATAGCCCTTGGCATAGAGCAGGGAATCGTTCCGGGTGATGGCGAGCGAGGCGCCGCGGATGTCCCAGACGCGCATGAAGCTGTCCACGGCCTCGTCCATCCGCCGGACCTCGGGGATGTCCGACATCCCGTTGGTCAGGATCTCGTTCAGGGAAACCGGGTACAGGTACTGGCTGGACGGATGGGGCCCGGCCGGCGTCCCTGCCCGCGTCATCGCGAGCAGCAGGGGGACTGCCAGGACGGCGAGGATGCGCACCGGCCCCCTCATCCGTGGATCCTCCCCGCCTTGCGGCCGAAGTCGATGATGGCCTCCGCCGTGCCTTCGATGCCCAGGATGGAACTGTCGATGCAGAGGTCGTAATTGTCCGCCGCACCCCAGGAGCCGAAGGTGAAATAGTTGTAATAGGTCGCCCGGGTCCGGTCTTTCCGCCGGATGAGGTTCTCCGCCTCGTCCCGCTGCAGTTTCTCCCGTTCCATCACGCGCCGGATGCGGAATTCCAGCGGGGCGGTGATGAAGACGTCGAGCGTCTCCATGTCCCGGAGGATATAGTCCGCGCAGCGGCCGATCACCACGGCCGGCCCCTTCTCGGCCACATCCCGGACCACCTTCGACTGGATGGTGAACAAAGTGTTGTCGTTCATGTAGTTCTGGGGCTGTCCGAAGCGCCAGGACTCGAAGAACGTGGACATGGAGAACAGGCTGGCCCGTTCGTCGCGCTCGCGGAAGAGCTCGCGGGAGAACCCGCTCTCTTCGGCCGCCTTGGAGATGAGCTCGTTGTCGTAGTAGGGGATGCCGAGCAGCTGGCTGACAGCCTGGGCGACGAAGCCGCCTCCGCTGCCGAACTGCCGTCCGATGGTGATGAGCGTATGCATGGGACTAGATTTTACTGCCGAGGATCGCCGGGTCGTCGCCGTCCCGGAGCCGCCCGAGCTTGCGGAGCAGCCCGACGGCGAAGATGGCGGTTGTCAGGGACGCCAGGAAATCGGAAATGGGGAAGCTGTACCAGACACCCGTCTCGTCGCCGGTCAGGACCGGGAGGAAATAGATGCAGGGCAGCAGGAAGATGAGTTGCCGCGTCAGGGACAGGAAGATGGACTTGTTGACCATGCCGAGGCACTGGAAGAGGTTCGTGGTCACCATCTGGAAGCCGATGATCGGGCCGACGAGGGTCATGATGCGGAGGCCGCGGACGGCCATGTCCCTGAGGGCCGGGTCGCTGGTGAACAGGGACACGGCGGGCCGGGGCATGAAAACCGCGATGATCCAGCCGACCGTCCAGACGAGGGTCGCCCAGAGGGCCGTCTTCACATAGACGTCCCGCACGCGGGAATACTGCCGGGCGCCGTAATTGTAGCCCGCAATCGGCTGCATCCCCTGGTTGAAGCCCATCACGATCATCACGAACAGGAACCCGATCCGGTTCACGATGCCATAGGCCCCGATGGCCAGGTCGCCGCCGTAGCGGAGCAGCTGCTGGTTGATGAACAGGACGACGATGCAGCTTGCCAGGTTCATCAGGAAGGGCCCCATCCCGATGGCGAGGGAATCCTTGGCGATGCGCCAGTCGATCCGGAAAAGGTGCTTCCACTGCAGGTGGAGCAGCCTCGACGGGTCGGAGAAATAGCGGAGGGTGTAGCCGAGGGCCATCATCTGGCAGAGCACGGTCGCGAGGGCGGCGCCCTGGATCCCCATGCCGAGGACATAGATGAAGACGGGGTCGAGGATGGCGTTGGACGTCACGGTGAACAGGGTGAGGCCCATCGCCAGCCGGGGATTGCCGGAGGAGCGGATGATGCTGTTGAGCCCGAAATACAGGTGGGTCACGATGTTGCCGAGGGCGATGATGACCATGTATTCCCGCGCATAGGGCAGGGTATTCGGGCTGGCGCCGAAGAAGGTCAGGATGGGATCCATCCAGAGCAGCGTCACGACCGTGAAGAGGGCCCCGACCAGGATGTTGAGGGCGACCTCGTTGGTGAGGACCTTGCCTGCGACCGCGTAGTTCTTCTGCCCGAGCAGGACGGAGATCATCGTCGCCGCGCCGACCCCGACGAGGGTGCCGAGCGCCGTGGAGATGTTCATCAGCGGGAAGGTCACGGCGAGGCCGGAGATTGCCAGCGCGCCGGCATCCGGGATGTGCCCGATGAAGATGCTGTCCACCATGTTGTACAAGGAAGACGCCGTCATCGCGATGATGCCGGGAATCGCATATTCCTTGATGAGGGTGGAAATCTTCTTGGTGCCGAGTTCGGTCGGAATCGCTGCCATACGCGCTAATCTACGACCTCGATTTCAAAGACGAGCGGGGAGAAGGGAGGGATGGTCGATCCGCTGCCGCTGTAGGAGTATCCGAGCTGGGAATAGAAGGCGAAGACGGCCTTCTCGTGCGGGTGCAGCCAGGCGAGGGCATAGCGGAATCCTTCGAGGAGGGAGGAACTTTCGTCCATCGAAATCTCCGACAGGGTCTCGCTCATCGTGATGCTGACCGGCTCATAAGTGCGCGAGGTGCTGTAAATGTCGTTGTCCTTCGCCACCTTGGCGATGGTCGTGTCGAAGGCGCGGCCGTTCAGGAGGCGGCCCGTATAGTTGATCTTGAAGGTCGTGTCCCTGGGCATCAGGTGCTCGTCGTCGGGCCGGTAGAGGGGATCGTAATAGAACCCGAACCGGGCGCCTTCCTCCGTGCTGGAACGCCAGGTGGAATCCACGCCGTGCATATGGACGGCGACATATTTCTCCAGGGAATCGGCCTCCCAGCGGTAAATGCGGCCCATGCCGGTCTCCGGGTCCAGCCCGTCGGCGATTTTCCTGCGGAGGGTGACCGTGTAGAGGGCGTCGTTGGCGGTGACGGACTGGGCGAGGTATTCCTCGGCGGAGCCGTACCGGAGGGTCGTCTGGAGCCAGGAGGGGATGGCGACGGTCCGGGTGCCGCCGACCCGCATCCCTTTCAGGGCGTCATCCAGCCCGGCGACGCTGTTCCCTTCCATGATGAGCTGCATCCTGGGCCCGTAGTAGTTGGCCTTGGAATAGGAGCCGACCTTCTTGGCCAGCCGTTCGGACGTGGTGGCGGAGATGACGCCCTCCAGGTCCGTGACGGTGTAGTCGAGGTAGGCGAAGAGGTCGTTTTCCGCGTCCCAGGCCGCGCCGGTGCCGGGCTGGTCGTCCAGGATGTAGATGCCGTTGCCGGCCGCGGCGGCGGAAGGATGGTTCCGCTGGACCCACGCGTCGAAGAAGAGTTTGTTGGTGAAATTCGTCTGCGTAACGGGCTCTTTGGCACAGCCGGACAGCAGCGCGGGGGCTGCGACGGCCACGAGGAAAGCTCTGTGTATCTTGTTCATGCGTTTCATTCGTTTTGGATGCTGTCCACCCAGATGTGGTAAACCAGCGTGGCTTTTGCAGGAATCGTGCCGGAGGCATGGTTCCCGAAACCGTATTTGCCGAGGAAGATGATATAGCACTCTTCGCCGCCCCGGACCCCGGCGAGACCGTCCCGCAGGCCCTCCAGCAGGGGGGTCTCGTCCAGCTTGAGGGTGGTGAGCGCAAAGACGCTTTCGTCGGACAGGTTCCAGCGGGAACTCTCCGCGAGGGTCTTGTAGTTGGTGGCGAATAAGTTATTGGCGTTCAAGGAGGTGCCATTCATGGTGTAGCCGCCGTAGTAGAAGGAGACGACCCCGTCCGTGGCCAGGCTGTCGGCCGTCGTGCCTTCCTTCAGGATGACCCGGACGGCGTTGCCCTTGTAGATGGTCTTGACCCCCTTGGCGGCCGTCACGAACTTGTCGATGGCGGACTGCTGTTTGTCGTAGTAGTTCTGGACCTGCTGCTTGGTGCAGGCCGCCGCAGCGAGCAGTGCCGCGAGGAGGATGAGGAGGGCCCTTTTCATGACAGGAATTCGTTGAGGGCGTTTTCAAGATAGGCGACCACATCCTTGATCGAGGTGATCGAGTCGGAGAAATAGAGCCGGCCCCCGGCGGCGTTCTCATGGCCGCCGCCGTTGAAATAGCGGGCGGCGAACTGCTGGGCGGAGGTGCCCTTCTTGGAGCGGGTCGATACCCGGAAGTAGCCCGCATCCTGCTTGAGGAAGACGCTCAGCCGCACTTCGCGGATGGAGAGCGGGATGTTGACGAAGCCTTCCGTTTCCCCCTCGGAAATGCCGAAGGCGTTCATGTTCCGCTTGGTCAGGATCATATAGGCGGCCCCTTCCGGGGTCAGGGTCATCTTCCCGAGCAGGAAGCCCATCACGCGGAGGCGGTTCTCCCGGTAGCTGTTGTACAGCTGGGAGAGGATGGCGTCCCGGTCCACCCCGGCCGCAAGCAGGCGGGAGGCCATTTCGAAGGTGCCCGGGAAGACCGAATTGGCGAAATTGTTGGTGTCGGTGGTCATCCCGGTCATCAGGGCCACGGCGGAATGCGCGGGGAGGCGGGAGGCGTCCCCGGCGACGTCCGGCATGGCGCAGAGGACCTGGAACAGCATTTCGGAGGCGGACGAGATCGCTTCGGTGGAGAAGATCAGGTCGAAGGATTCCGTCTCGGGGTTGAGGTGGTGGTCGATGAGCACTTTCGGGGCCGCGGACCCCCTGAGGGCGGCCTCGAGGCCCTCCGTGCGGGAGAAGCTGTTGCAGTCGAGGAGGATTACCAGGTCGCTGCGGGCGATGACGGCTTCGGCGTCGGCGGCGTCGGTCAGGTGGAAATGGTAGTAAGGACGGTCCTCTTCCGGGATCAGGAAGGAGGTCCCGCCGGCGTCCCGGTCCGGGAGGACGACGTGGGCGTCGATGCCGCGGCTTTCCCGCAGGTAGTGGAGCAGGGCGCTGCAGCTGCCGACGGCATCCCCGTCGGCGTGGATATGCGCCGACAGGACCGCACGCGAGGCGGCGGACAGCATCCGGTCGAACCGGAGGGCCTTTTCCGGGGTGACGACAGCGTTCATCTGCTCTGCTTTTTCGTCTGCAAATTTACAAATAATATTGCATTTCATAAATCAAATTCATAACTTTGTCGGAACGTTTGGAAATGATAAAAACACAGGAATAATGAACAAAGCGCTCAAAATCATTCTCGAGATCGTCCTCGCCGTTGCGGCTGCCGCCATTGTGTACGCCGTCTACAGCAGCATCATGGAGCCTGTCCACTTCAACAAGCAGAAGGCCGCCCGCGAAGCTGTTGCCATCCAGCGTCTCAAGGACATCCGTACCCTGGAGGTCGCCTTCAAGGGCGTGAACAACCACTTCACCGCCGACATCGACTCCCTCAAGACTTTCTATGAGACCGGCAAGATGGAGGTCGTGATGCAGATCGGTTCCCAGGATGACTCTGTCGCCGTGGCCAACACCGCTGCCCTGCGCAAGAAGAACAAAAAGATTTCCAACGAGGAACTCCTCTCCATCTACCGCCAGGGCACCCCGGTCGTCTTCTCGATCAGCACGCCGATCCCCGTGAAGGACACCCTCTTCAGCGGCCGTGACGATTTCCACATCGACTCCCTCGCCTACATCCCGTTCTCCGGCGGCGAGAAGGTCCAGATGGATGCCATCGTGAAGATGGTCTCCGGTGTCCAGGTCCCGCTCTTCGAGGCCAAGATGCCCTACAAGGCGCTCCTCAAGGGCCTGGACAACCAGCTCCGCATCAACCTCGACGCCGAGCGTGAAGCCCAGAACCGTTACGAGGGCCTGATGGTCGGCAGCGTTTCCGCGCCGAACAACAACGCCGGTAACTGGGAGTAATCCGCCAGATGGCCGGTTCGCAGACAAGCAGGATATCCATTCAAGTCTCCTTGAGTGGATATTCTTTTACCGTCGAGGACGGGACGCGCAGTTACGCCTCGGGCTGGCTCGGGGCGGAGCGCCTTTTCACGACGCCCGAATTCCAGCGGCGCTACGACGTCGTGGAACTGTCCCTCCTGACCCCGAAATGCGCCCTGGTCCCGGAAGGCTTCTATGCGCCGGAAACGGCCCGTGAGGCCCTTGCCGAGGTGGTCAGCCTCCGGGAAAGCGATCTGGTCCAGTCCGTCCCCGTGCCTGCGCTCGCCGCGGTCCTCCTGTATTCCAACGCCATCGACGAATCCCTGTCCCGGGTGCTGTCCCAGACGGTCCTGACGACCGCCGGGGAGCAGGCGCCCGTCCTGCCGGAGATGTACTGGCTCCTCGGGAGCCTGCCCCGCAGCCGCGAGTACAACAAGATCCTCGCCTCCTGGCGGGACGGCTACCTCTACCTGGTGGTCGGCCAGGGCAAGAGCCTCCTCCTGGCCAATGTCTTCCCGGCCGTGGATTTCACGACGGCGGAATACTTCATCTTCCTGTCCCTCAAGCGTCTCCAGCTCAATCCGGAGGTCTCCACCATCTCCTGGCGGACCCCGATCACGGCGGAAGAGGAGATGTCCCTGTACCGCTATTTCAAGGCCGTCGAGCAGCTATGAGGATCATCGGGGGCCGCCTCAAGGGCAAGACCATCCTGCCGCCTGCGGGCTACAAGGCACGGCCGACGACCGATTTCGCGCGGGAAGGGCTCTTCAATGTCCTGAACAATGAATATGAATTCGACGGACTGCAGGTCCTCGACCTGTTCGGCGGCACCGGCGCCATCGCCTTCGAATTCGCCTCCCGGGGCGCCCGCCGCGTTTACTGCGTCGAGATGGCCCGGGAAAACGCCTCCTTCATCAAGACGGAATCCCAGCGCCTCGGCCTGCCGAACGTGACGATGGTCCGGAGCAATGTCTTCGACTTCCTTCCCCTGTGCCACGAAAAGTTCGACATCGTCTTCGCGGACCCGCCCTATGCGCTGGAAGGCCTGGACACCCTGCCGGACAAGGTCTTCGCCGCGGACATCCTCCATCCGGAATGCTACTTCATCCTCGAGCATCCGGGCACGTACGACTTCTCGTCCCACCCCCGTTTCGTCAAGACCAAGACCTACGGGAAGGTCCATTTTTCCTTCTTCGCCTGAGCGGCGCCGGTCGATTATTCATAAAAAATACACAATATTGCATATTATGCGGTAATTATCCAGAATAAAGCCGTATATTTGCCGTAAATATGAATATTTCTCGAATATGGACGACACATTTACCGTCGAGGTGGCCGGTGCGCAGCACCTGAAATATGTGGATGAGATCCTCAGGACCATCGAGGATGCGGCCAGGGACCGCGGGACCGGCATCGCCAAGCGCAAGCCGGATTACATCGCCAAGAAGATGATGGAAGGCAAGGCGGTCATCGCCATGAAGGGGGACGTCTTTGCCGGCTTCTGTTATGTCGAATGCTGGGAGCACGGCGAGTTCGTCGCCAATTCCGGCCTCATCGTCAAGAAGGAATTCCGCCAGCAGGGCCTTGCCCGCCGCATCAAGAAAAAGGCCCTGGAGCTGTCCCAGGAGCTGTTCCCGGGCGCGAAGATCTTCGGCCTGACCACGGGCCTCGCCGTGATGAAGATCAACACTTCGATGGGCTATGTCCCCGTGACCTTCTCGGAACTGACGACCGACCCGGTCTTCTGGAAGGGCTGCGAGAACTGCGTGAATTACGATGTCCTGCTGCGCAACAACTTTACGCGCTGCCTGTGCACGGGCATGTTGTATGATCCGGCGGCGCACAAGGAGGAAGGGAAATGAGCGGAAAGAAGAAAGCGGTGGTCGCCTTCAGCGGCGGACTGGACACGTCCTTCACGGTGATGTACCTGACGAAGGAACTGGGTTACGAGGTCTATGCGGCCTGTGCGGATACGGGCGGCTTCTCGAAGGAGCAGCTCGCCGAGAACGAGCAGAAGGCGTACAAGCTCGGCGCCGTCAGTTATGTGACTTTGGATGTAACCAAGGAATACTACGAGAAGAGCATCAAATATATGGTGTTCGGCAACGTCCTCCGGAACGGGACCTACCCGGTCTCCGTCTCCTCCGAGCGCATCTTCCAGGCGATGGCCATCGCCCGGTATGCCAACGGGATCGGGGCGGACGCCATCGCCCACGGCTCGACCGGCGCCGGCAACGACCAGGTCCGTTTCGACATGGCCTTCCTCGTGCTCGCCCCCGGCAAGGAGATCATCACCCTGACCCGCGACATGGCCCTCACGCGCAAGCAGGAGGTCGATTACCTCAATGAGCACGGCTATTTCGCGGACTTCACGAAACTCAAGTATTCCTACAATGTCGGCCTCTGGGGCACGTCCATCTGCGGCGGCGAGATCCTCGATTCGAAGCAGGGCCTGCCGGAGAGCGCCTACCTCAAGCCGGTCGTGAAAGAGGGGAGCGAGATCCTCTCCCTCGGCTTCGAGAAGGGTGAGATCGTCTCGGTCAACGGCAAGGCCTACGCCGACAAGGTCGCCGCGATCCAGGCCGTCGAGGCCATCGCGGCGCCGTACGGCATCGGCCGGGACATGCATGTCGGCGACACGATCATCGGCATCAAGGGCCGCGTCGGCTTCGAGGCCGCCGCCCCGGTCCTGCTGATCGCCGCCCACCGTTTCCTGGAGAAATTCACCCTCTCGAAATGGCAGCAGTACTGGAAGGACCAGGTCTCGACCTGGTACGGGATGTTCCTGCACGAGAGCCAGTACCTCGAGCCCGTGATGCGGGACATCGAGGCCATGCTCACCGAGAGCCAGCGCCACGTCAACGGCACCGTCACCCTGGAACTCCGTCCGTACGGCTATTCGACCGTCGGCGTCGATTCGCCGGACGACCTCGTGAAGACCAAGCTCGGCGAATACGGCGAGATGCAGAAGGGCTGGACCTCCGAGGACGCGAAGGGCTTCATCAAGGTCTCCTCGACCGCCCAGCGCGTGTATTACGCGGTGCACGGCGACGAGAAGGACCAGATGGCCAGCGAGTTATGATCCGCGTCGGCATCATCGGCGCAGCCGGGTACACCGCCGGCGAACTGATCCGCATCCTGCTGAACCATCCGGATGCGGTCCTTGTCGCCGCGGAGAGCCGCAGCCACGCGGGACAGCCCCTCCATGCGGCCCATCCCGACCTGCTCGGCGAGACGGACCTGTGCTTCACGGAGGCGCTCGATCCCGCGGGGACGGATGTCATTTTCCTCTGCTCGGGCCACGGAAAGTCCAAGGAGGCCTTCCACGGCCTTCCCGCGGACTATCCCGGCGCGGTCATCGACCTGTCGAACGATTTCCGGCTCGCCGCCGATGCCGAGGACTTCGTCTATGGCCTTCCCGAGGCCTATAAGCAGAAGATAATCAGCGCGAAACATATCGCCAATCCCGGCTGCTTCGCGACGGCCATCCAGCTGGCCCTCCTGCCCCTCGCGGCAGCCGACCGCCTCGGCGAGGTCCATGTCACCGCCATCACCGGCTCGACCGGCGCCGGGCAGACCCCGACGCCCCTGACCCATTTCAGCAACCGCGCCGACAACCTCTCCGTGTACAAGGCCTTCACCCACCAGCACCTCGGGGAAATCCGCCAGACCCTCTGCGACCTGGCCCCGTCCTTCGGCGGCGAACTCAATTTCGTGCCGGTGCGCGGCGACTTCACGCGGGGCATCTTCGCTTCCGTTTACCTGGACTGCGACTGGACGGAGGAGGAGGCGAAAGCCGCCTACGCGGCCTTCTACCGGGACGCCCCCTTCGTGGTGGTGACGGACCTGGACCCGGACCTGAAAATGGTCGTCAACACCAACAAATGCGTCCTCCAGGTTCGGAAGCATGGGCGGAAGCTCCATATTATCAGTGTGATAGACAATCTGCTCAAGGGCGCCTCCGGCCAGGCCGTCCAGAACATGAACCTCGTCTTCGGCCTGCCCGAAACGGCCGGCCTGAAGCTCAAAGCCTCCCGTTTCTGACATGCAGCTTTTCGACGTATATTCGCTGTTCGACGTGACCCCGGTCCGGGCGCAGGGCTGTCGGGTCTGGGACGACAAGGGGGTGGAATACCTCGACCTCTACGGCGGCCATGCCGTCATTTCCATCGGCCACTCCCACCCGCATTACATCGCCGCCCTGACGGAACAGCTCGGCCGGATCGGCTTCTACTCCAACAGCGTCGTCAACCCCCTCCAGCAGGCGCTCGCCGACCGGATCGGCCGGATTTCGGGCTGCGACGACTCCGCCCTGTTCTTCGTGAACTCCGGGGCCGAGGCCAATGAGAACGCGCTGAAACTCGCATCTTTCCATACCGGCAAGGACCGGATCGTCGCCTTCCGCCGCAGTTTCCACGGGCGGACTTCCGGCGCGGTCGCCGTGACCGACAACCCGAAGATTGTCGCGCCCTTCAACGCCGTCCACAAGGTCACCTTCGCGGACCTGGAGGACCTCGACGCGGTCGAGAAGGCCCTGATGAAGGGCGACGTCGCCGCCGTGATCATCGAGGGCATCCAGGGCTGCGGCGGCATCCATGTCCCGTCGGACGCCTTCCTGCAGGGGCTCCGTTCCCTGACGGAGAAATACGGCGCCCTGCTCATCCTGGACGAGGTCCAGAGCGGGTGCGGCCGGACGGGCCGGTATTTCGCCCACCAGTGGGCGGGCATCCGGCCGGACATTGTGACGATGGCCAAGGGCATCGCCAACGGCTTCCCGGCCGGCGCCGTGCTGATCGCCCCGCAGATCAAGCCCTCCAAGGGCATGCTCGGGACGACCTTCGGCGGCAATTACCTGGCCATGGTCGCCGCGCTCGCGGTACTGGATGTCATCGAAGGCGAAGGGCTGATGGCCAACGCCGTGGCGGTGGGGGACTACCTCGCCGGGGCGCTCGCGGGCCTGCCCGGCATCGCCGAAGTCCGCGGCCGCGGGCTGATGCTCGGCCTGGAATTCGACCGTCCCGTCGCGGAATTGCGGAAGCGCCTACTCTTTGAAAAACACATCTTTACGGGCGTAGCCGGGCAGAACATGATCCGGCTGCTCGCCCCGCTCGTCCTCTCCCGGGACGAGGCGGCCGTCTTTGTCCAATCCCTCAAGGAACTCCTATGAAATCATTCCTCCACGTCAGCGATATCGGGGACCTGAAGAAAGCCCTCGCCGAGGCGGCGGCCGTCAAGGCCGACCCGTACGGCTGGGCACATCTCGGTGTCCACAGGACCATCATCCTCGTTTTCTTCAACAGCAGTCTCCGGACGCGCCTGAGCAGCCAGAAGGCGGCCCTGAACCTCGGCCTGGACCCGATCGTGCTGAACATCGGCAAGGAGAGCTGGCAGCTGGAAACCCGCCTCGGCGTGGTGATGGACGGGGACAAGTCGGAGCACCTGCGCGAGGCGATCCCGGTCATCGGGAGCTACTGCGACCTGATCGGCGTCCGCGCCTTTGCGGGGCTGGAGGACTATGCCTATGACTATGCGGAAACCGTCCTGCAGCAGTTCATCGACTATTCCGGCCGGCCGGTCATCAGCCTCGAGTCCGCCACGGTCCACCCCTGCCAGGCCTTCGCGGACCTGATCACCATCGAGGAATACAAGACGAAACCCCGTCCGAAGGTCGTCCTCAGCTGGGCGCCGCATCCGCGGGCGCTCCCGCAGGCCGTGCCGAACTCCTTCGCTGAGTGGATGAACGCGGCCGACGTGGATTTCGTGATCACGCATCCGGAGGGCTATGAGCTGGATCCCCGCTTCGTCGGCGGCGCCCGCGTGGAATATGACCAGATGAAGGCCTTCGAGGGGGCGGATTTCATCTATGCGAAGAACTGGTCCGCCGTCGGCGCCTACGGGCAGATCCTCTCGAAGGATCCGTCCTGGACGGTCGGGCGGCGCCAGATGGCCGTCACGGACGACGCCTTCTTCATGCACTGCCTGCCCGTGCGGCGGAACATGATCGTGACCGACGAGGTCATCGATTCCCCGAAGAGCCTGGTCATCCCCGAGGCGGCCAACCGCGTCGTCTCCGCCCAGGTTGTCATGAAACGGATGCTGGAGAGCCTGTAGGATGGAAACGCTGCATGTGGTCAAGGTCGGCGGCGCCGTCGTCGAGGATGCGCAGAAGCTGGAACGGCTGCTGCAATCCTTCGCCGCGCTGCCGGGGCGGAAGCTGCTCGTCCACGGCGGCGGACGCGCGGCGACGGCCCTCTCCGCCCGGCTCGGCATCGAGACCCGGATGGTCGGCGGCCGGCGCATCACCGATGCGGCGACCCTCGAGACGGTCGTGATGGTCTATGGCGGGCTGGTCAACAAGTCCCTGGTCGCCCGGCTGCAGGCGCTCGGAATCCCCGCTGCAGGGCTCTGCGGGGCCGATTTCGACTGTGTCCGCAGCGTGAAGCGCCCGGTCGGGGAAGTGGATTACGGCTTCGTCGGCGACATCGTATCCGTCGATGCCGGCGCGCTGTCGCGCCTCCTCGAAGCCGGCACGGTTCCGGTCATCGCCCCCATCACCCACGACGGTGCAGGGCAACTGCTGAATACCAATGCCGACGCGATGGCCTCCGCGGTCGCCGCCGCCCTGTCCAAGTACTATGCCGTCTCCCTGAAACTCTGTTTCGAAAAGCCCGGCGTGCTTGCCGATCCGGCCGACGACGGCTCCGTCATCCCGGTCCTCGCTGCCGCGGACATCCCCGCGCTGACGGCCTCCGGCACCCTCTCCGGCGGCATGCTCCCCAAGGTGGAGGGCGCGCTCAAGGCGCTGGAACAAGGTGTCGGCGAGGTTGTTATCACTTCATACAACGCCCTTGCAGGCGGAACCCGCGTGTGCTTATGAAAAAGGCTAAACTGATTCTCGATGACGGGACCGTCCTGGAAGGCCGGTCGTTCGGGGCGGAGGTTTCCGCCGCCGGCGAGGTGGTCTTCTCCACGGCGATGACGGGCTATCCCGAGAGCCTGACCGATCCCTCTTTCGCCGGGCAGCTCCTCGTGCTGACCTACCCGCTCATCGGAAACTACGGCACCCCGCCGCCCGACCTCGATGCGGAGGGGATCCCGGTTTTCCGGGAGAGTCCCCATATCCATGTCTCCGCGCTGATTGTCAGCGACTACAGCGAGGGATATTCCCATTGGAACGCCCGGGGCAGCCTCGGCGCCTGGCTCTCGGAAGAGGGCGTTCCCGGCCTGACGGGCATCGATACGCGCGCCCTGACCCGCCGCCTGCGCGAGCGGGGCGTGATGACCGGCCGCGTGCTGGTCGAAGGAGCGGCGGAAGTGGAACCGGTTGATTATGAGAGCGTCAACTATGTCGACCGGGTATCCGTGAAGGAACCGGTCCGCTACCATCCCGGCGGGAAAGCGAAGGTCGTCCTCGTCGACTGCGGCGTGAAGGGGAGCATCCTCCGGAACCTGGTGGCCCGGGACCTGGAGGTCATCCGCGTCCCCTGGGACTATGATTTCAACACGCTGGATTTCGACGGGCTTTTCCTGGCCAACGGGCCGGGCAATCCGCAGAACTGTGCGGCGGCGGTCGCGCACATCCGCGCCTTCCTTGCCAACCCGCGCGTACGCCCGTGCATGGGCATCTGCATGGGAAACCAGCTCCTCGCCCTTGCTGCCGGCGCTTCCGTGTACAAGCTCAAATACGGCCACCGCGGCTTCAACCAGCCGGCCCGCCTCGCCGGGACGGACCGTTGCTACATCACCAGCCAGAACCATGGTTATGCCGTTGATGACAAGACGCTTCCCTCGGGCTGGGAGCCGCTGTTCACCAATCTCAACGACGGCTCCAACGAGGGCATCCGCCACCGGGAGAAGCCCTGGTTCAGCGCCCAGTTCCACCCCGAGGCGGCCGGCGGCCCCCTCGATACGGTCTTCCTTTTCGACCAGTTCGCCAGACTCCTGAAACCATGACCGAACGTCCTTCCAAAGTGCTGCTGCTCGGCTCCGGCGCCCTGAAAATCGGGGAGGCGGGAGAATTCGACTACTCCGGGACGCAGGCCCTCAAGGCCCTGCGGCAGGAGGGGATCGCGACCGTGCTTGTGAACCCGAACATCGCCACCGTCCAGACGGGCGAGGGTGTCGCGGACAAGGTGTATTTCCTGCCGGTTACCCCGTATTTCGTCGAGGAGGTCATCCAAAAGGAGCGGCCGGACGGCATCCTGCTCTCCTTCGGCGGCCAGACGGCGCTCAACTGCGGCGTCGCCCTGTACCGGTCCGGCGTCCTGGAAAAGTACGGCGTCCGGGTCCTCGGCACGCCGGTCGAGGCCATCATCGCCACGGAGGACCGCGAGCTTTTCGTGGAGAAGCTGGACGAGATCGGGGTCAAGACCATCCGGAGCGCGGCCTGCGCCTCCATCGGGGAAGCGGCGGCTGCGGCGGAGGAGGTCGGCTACCCCGTGATCATCCGCTCGGCCTATGCCCTCGGCGGCCTCGGCTCTGGCTTCTGCGACAACCGCCAGCAGCTCGTCCAACTCGCCGAAAAGGCCTTTTCCTTCGCCCCGCAGGTGCTCGTCGAAAAGAGCCTGAAGGGATGGAAAGAAATTGAATATGAGACGGTCCGCGACTGCTACGGCAACGGGATCACCGTCTGCAACATGGAGAATTTCGACCCGCTCGGCATCCATACGGGGGAGAGCGTGGTCGTCGCCCCGTCCCAGACCCTTTCCAACAGCGAGTACCAGAAACTCCGCTCGCTGAGCCTCCAGATCGTGGCGCACCTGGGCATCGTGGGCGAATGCAACGTCCAGTATGCCCTGGACCCGGATTCCGACGATTACCGCGTCATCGAGGTCAATGCGCGGCTGAGCCGCTCCTCCGCCCTCGCCTCCAAGGCGACGGGCTATCCGCTCGCCTTCGTCGCCGCCAAGCTGGCGCTGGGCTACGGGCTCTTCGAGCTGGAAAACAGCGTGACCCGTTCGACGAGCGCGTTCTTCGAGCCGGCCCTCGACTACATCGTCTGCAAGCTGCCCCGCTGGGACCTCGGCAAGTTCCACGGGGTGGACCACCACATCGGCTCGAGCATGAAGTCGGTGGGCGAGGTGATGGCCATCGGCCGGACCTTCGAGGAGGCCATCCAGAAAGGCGTCCGGATGGTCGGGCAGGGCCTCGCCGGCTTCACCGGCCACGATCCCGTCCCCAATGTCGAAAACCTGGACGAAGCCCTTGCGGAACCTTCTGAAAACCGGCTGCTTGCGATTGAGCAGGCCTTCCGGGAAGGCTATTCCGTGGACCGGATCCACGCCCTTTCGAAGATCGACCGCTGGTTCCTCTACCGGCTGGAGCACCTGGTCCGCCTGGATGCGGAACTGCAGGCGTGCGGTACGCTCGAGGCCGTTCCGGACGAGCTGCTCCGCGAAGTGAAACGGCTCGGTTTCTCCGACGCCCAGGTCGCCGGTGCCTTCCAGAACGGGACGCCGGAGGCCGCCGTCCGGGCCCGGCGCAAGGCCATCGGCCTCGTCCCGTCGGTCAAGCAGATCGACACCCTCGCGGCCGAGTATCCCGCTGCGACGAGCTACCTCTATCTGACCTATGGCGGCTCGGAGCACGACATCGCCTTCGAGCGGGACGGCCGTTCGGTCATCGTCCTCGGCTCGGGCGCCTACCGGATCGGCTCCTCCGTGGAGTTCGACTGGTGCGGGGTGCAGGCCCTCAAGACCCTCAGGGATAACGGTTTCCGGAGCATCATGGTGAATTACAATCCGGAAACGGTCTCGACCGACTACGACCTCTGCGACCGCCTGTATTTCGACGAGCTGAGTTTCGAGCGGGTGATGGACATCGTCGAACTGGAGGCCCCGCACGGGGTCGTCGTCTCGACGGGCGGCCAGATCCCGAACAACCTCGCCCTGCCGCTGTACCGGGCCGGCGTCCCCGTCCTCGGCACCTCGCCCGCCGACATCGACCGGGCGGAAGACCGCGAGAAATTCTCGGCGATGCTCGGCCGGATCGGGGTGGACCAGCCCGAGTGGAGCGCCCTGACGACCCGGGAGGCCATCGGGGACTTCATCGGCCGGGTCGGTTTCCCGGTGCTGGTGCGGCCCTCCTATGTCCTTTCGGGCGCGGCGATGAACGTCTGCTCCAACGAGGGGGAACTGGACCGCTACCTCCGCCTGGCCGCCGCGGTCTCCCCGGAGCACCCGGTCGTCGTCTCCCGCTTCATCCAGCATGCGAAGGAAATCGAGATGGACGCGGTCGCGCGGGACGGCGAAATCCTCGCCGAGGCGGTGAGCGAGCACATCGAGTTCGCCGGCGTCCATTCCGGCGACGCCACCATCCGTTTCCCGGCCCAGAAACTCTACATGGAAACCGTCCGGCAGGTGCGGAATGTCTCCCGCCGGATCGCCCGCGAGCTCCATATTTCCGGCCCCTTCAACATCCAGTTCCTCGCGGTCAACAACCGCATCAAGGTCATCGAGTGCAACCTCCGCGCCTCCCGTTCCTTCCCCTTCGTGAGCAAGGTGCTGAAAATCAACCTGATCGATCTGGCAACGCGGGTGATGCTCGGCCTCCCGGCCGAAAAGGTCCCCTGCGACCCGATGGAGCTGGACTATGTGGGGATCAAGGCGAGCCAGTTCTCCTTCAACCGGCTCCAGCAGGCCGATCCGGTCCTCGGCGTGGACATGGTCTCGACCGGGGAGGTCGGCTGCCTCGGCTCCGATGCCGAAGATGCGCTCCTCAAGAGCATGCTCTCGGTCGGGCTCCGCATTCCGGAAAAGGGCGTCCTGCTTTCCACGGGCGGCGCCGAGCAGAAGGCGGACATGCTGCCCGCCGTCCGGATGCTCGAGAGCCGCGGCTATCCGCTCTACGCCACCGGCGGCACAGCCCGCTATCTGAGGGACAACGGCATCGCCTGCACGGAAGTCCGCTGGCCGGGCGAGGAAGGGGGGCCGCAGGCGCTCGACCTGCTCCATGCCCATACCGTCGACCTGGTGGTCAACATCCCCCGCGACCTCAGCTCCCGTGAACTGACCAACGGCTACCGTGTCCGCCGCGCCGCCGTGGACCTGAACATCCCCCTGCTGACCAACTCCCGGCTCGCCTCGGCCTTCATCAACGCCTTCTGCACCCGGCCCCTCTCCGCCCTCGAAATCAAGAGCTGGGGCGAGTATTGATTTTTTTCTTATATTTGTAGGAAATCAAGAAGAAACCACTATGCTCGACAAGGAAAGGGGGCTGTATGTAGCCCATTCGGAGAATGGCCCGATCAGTATCTGCGGAAAAATGGCCAACCGCCACGGACTCATCGCCGGCGCGACCGGTACCGGCAAGACAGTGACCCTCCAGGTGCTGGCGGAGACGTTCTGCCAGGCCGGCGTGCCCTGCTTCATGGCCGACATGAAGGGCGACCTGTCGGGCATCAGCCAGGTCGGCCGCCTCTCCGGCTTCATCCAGAAGCGCCTGCCGGAGTTCGGCATCGAGGACCCGCAGTTCCAAAGCTGCCCGGTCCGCTTCTTCGACGTGTATGGCGAGCAGGGCCATCCGATGCGTTCGACCATCTCCAACATGGGGCCGGACCTGCTGGGCCGCCTGATGGAACTCAATGAGACCCAGACCGGTGTCCTGAACATCGTCTTCAAGATCGCCGACGACAACGGCCTCCTGCTGATCGACCTGAAGGACCTGCGGGCCATGCTGAATTTCGTCGGCCAGAATGCCGCGGAATATACCACCCAGTACGGCAATGTCTCCACCGCTTCGATCGGCGCCATCCAGCGCGCCCTCCTCGGCCTGGAGAGCCAGGGCGCCGACAAGTTCTTCGGCGAGCCCTCCTTCGATATCTATGACCTCCTGCAGTGCGAGGGGGGCAAGGGTGTGATGAACGTCCTCGCCGCCGACAAGCTGATGCTGAAGCCGAAGCTCTATTCGACCTTCCTGCTGTGGCTTCTTTCCGAGCTCTACAGCACCCTCCCGGAGGTCGGTGACCTGGACCTCCCGAAGCTCGTCTTCTTCTTCGACGAGGCCCACATGCTCTTCGAGGATACTTCCAAGGCCCTCACCGCCAAGATCGAGCAGGTCATCCGCCTGATCCGTTCCAAGGGCGTCGGCATCTATTTCATCACCCAGAGCCCGACCGACATCCCCGAGAACATCCTCGGCCAGCTCGGCAACCGCGTCCAGCACGCCCTCCGCGCCTATACCCCGAAGGACCAGAAGGCCGTCAAGACGGCCGCCGAGACCTTCCGCGCCAATTCCGCCTTCGATACCTACGAGGCGATTCTCCAGCTCGAGACCGGTGAAGCCCTCGTCTCCTTCCTCGACGAGAAGGGCGCCCCGTCCGTGGTCGAGCGCGCGAAGATCCTCTTCCCGCTCAGCCAGATCGGCGCCATCACCGAGGACCAGCGGGCCCAGCTCATCAAGCAGTCCCGCCTCTATGGCCGCTATGATCATCCCATCGACCGCGAGAGCGCCTACGAGATCCTTGTCGCGGCGACGGCCGAAGCCGAGCGCCAGAAAGCGGAACTGGATGCGCAGAAAGAGGCGGAAAAGCAGGCCGCCATCGAGGCCAGGGAGCAGGCGAAGGCCGAAAAGGAAGCGGCCCGGGAAGAGCGGGAGCGGGCGAAGAAATCGAAGAACAGCATCGCTTCCAAGGTGCTCAGGTCCGTCATCACGGCCGTAACCGGCGTCGCCGCCGCCGCGGTGGCCGACAAGGTGACGGGCACGAAGTCGAAATCCGCCAAGTCCACGGGCAAGAAGGCCATCGAAAGGGCCACCAAGTCCGCCACCACGACTCTCACCCGCGAACTCTCCCGCAGCATCCTCGGCAACCTGATCAAGTAGGGCGGGCTGCTTTCCGATTTCACAGGACGGGGTGTAACATTTTTCGCATCCCGTGTGGCAGGCGAAGGGCGGCAGACGGAGGGCGGCGGCTCCATGGCGGGGAACGGCGGTCGCGGTCGGGGAAAGGGGTTCGTCCGGCTAACTCGCGCGGGTCGACGGAGCCCCCCGCGCTCAAACACACGCCGGCCGTCCTGACGGAACACCCCTTTCCCCGGGCTCCTCTGTAACCGTTCCCCTTAATATCCGCCGCCACCCTCCGTCTGCCGCTTCCTCCATTTAAGCCGTGGCAGGTAAACACCTGCAAATCAGATGATAAAGCCTGAGCGCTCCACCCCTTTTCAGGGGGCTCTTTTGGGGAAACAGCTGATAACAAGGCGCTTATCCGCCACGGCTTGCATATCCTCCCTTCGGAAACGGATTGTATATCCGCTCTTCACAGGGTGACCGCGGTACGTTGCCGGGATAAACTTGTTCCGGCAGATTTCGTGGCAGACATCCTCGGCAATCCGATCCAGGATCCCGTCGTTTGTCAGGCGGGCGAACGAATCGATCCTTGCCGTTCCATTTTCGTCTACAATCAAGGTGGCGACAATAGGGAAGCGTTCCTGGATGGAATCAATACCGGCATGACCGGAAAAGCGCTCCTTGACAAGAGAACGGATGTACTCTTCTCCCGGAGGGAAAGAAACGGGCGTAGTCACTCCCCAGAATGGGAATATCCGCTTTTGCATCCATTCCGATCCGAATCGGGTATATCCTCTGGAAGCAAAACAAGCAACAATATCTTCGATGGGGTCCTCGCCGATATTTGACTCGGTCATGTAAGGATTCAAGTTATGCTGCTTGTCCATTACAATCACCCATTCATGGACATCATCAAGGAATGGTTGGCCGGCCGGCTTGCCCCTATTCTTAAAAAATGGCGTATCCCCTTGCGAGCATTCCACACGGACGCTTTTCCCATGAATCTTCATTCTCTTTCCGGAAGGAACAGGAATATTCCTTATCCTCAGGCATGTCAACGAGTCTTCCTCAAAGTAAGAGATGGACACGCCCGTCACTTCTGAGAATTGACTGCAATGGTCGCAGAATGACGTCAACAACTCTCTCCCGAAATCAGTCAGGCGAAACAGCGGGGAAAGAAAGAGCATGTATAGAATGAAAGACGTTCTCATTTCCGAATAAATAACATAACGTATACCATTCTCGCTCTACAGAAGACTCTTCCTGAAACATCAAAGCTAAAACATGGAGATTTCATGAATATCCCCAAATTCATCTGTTGTAATCGTGAGACCTATTCGGGTGTCAACTTTCTTTCCCTGTTGTTCTCCGGGGATCCACTTTGGGGACTGAAGAATTATTTTCTTCAGAAGCTCGTCCAACCTTTTATTATCACTCGACCTTGGAATGAACATCTCTGTATTGATAACCTCTCCATTTTTATCGACGTCGAAATAGAGATGAATTGTGGATTCTTGTCCAGATAATTCCGGCCTTATCTCCCCCCATCTCACTTTCAGCCACTTGTCAAAACCAGATAATCCACCATCAATGAAGATGGGTTTTGTATCTATAAGGCCTTGGGGGATGATTTCATCTTGTGATTCTTCGGTATGTTGTACAGGAAGGGAAGACAATAATGAATCAAACTGTTCTGGAGAATCGCTAAATTCCTTCAAAAACGGAATTATCTTGAGCGAGGTCTTGATGGAATTCGAAACTCTTTTTTGAAATCGACGTCTATTTTTATAGGCCTTTGATAGGGGAGGATCAATACCCATGAGTTCCGTCTCACTTCTGGGTATTACAAAAGCTAGAGGGATAGATTCTCCTGCTCCAATTATCGAATACCCTAAATCTTTCTCATTTATCCTAATTGAATGGAATGGCAAATCCTCCTCCTTCCAATAAAGGGGAAAACAATCCGTAGATATCAGAGTATCTTTATGATGATATGAAAACACGAAACACAGCATTTTGTGGAGAATAATAGTATCCGCATCCGGCCGACACTCTATCAGATCAGGGATAACAGGAGAATCACTATTATTGGTAAGAACACCATATACAAGAATACCAGGTCCCCTTTGAGAAAGCTCTTCACTCTCCCATGAAGATTCGCATTCAAAGCATCCATAACACATACAGGACAGACTATCTATCTTGAAGGACAGTTGCGCTCCGGCTGGAAAACAGCAATAAAAGGAAAAATACAGCAGGTATAATAGCTTATTTCGAGTGTTTTTCATATTCTGCTTTATTTTGTTGTTGTCTCGAATAGTAATTATTGATTCCCGCTCTAAATCTTTCAGTCGTGTTTCCAGAGGAGTCAAAGTAATCAGTAATTACTTGTCCATCCCAATCCACGAAATTCACCGGATCATTGGCGCAGAAGGCATAGGGGGAGGTGTCGGGATACTTGTCGGCCATGGGGTCGGGGCGGTGCCAGCGGGCGACGGTCGGGTCGTAGTAGCGGGCGCCGTAGTCGACGTAGGGGTTGGAAAAGACCGGTTCGTGCTGACTGGTGTCCGCAACCATATAACGCTTCGTCCCGTCTGCCAGATATGAGAACTCCACACAAGCTCCTCCCGCTTGTTCCAAAAGATACGGTTGTCCCAGGATGATCCGGGTCAGGGTGACTTGGTTTTTTCCGTCGTAGGTCATGGCTCCGTTGTGGTCGTAATTGTAGGAGTAGCTCCTCCCCTCCGTTCTGCACAAAGATAGGCGGTTCCCGATATAATTGCAAGTATCTGAGACGAAAACAGATTCGACTCCGCGGACGGGACACACTGTCTAGTCCTGATATTAGTTTACCGATGTTGAACAATAAGTAGTTAGGACGAAGAAGTCCTGATATCGGTTTACGTTGATGTCGCGAAGATACAAACTTTCGCGACATTTTTATAGCGGCACCGCCGCCGCTCGACCACGAAGAGCGGCGGCTACAACACGGCCGTCTGCGGGGGGCTCCGGGCAAGGGCCCTCCTCCCCGGCCGGTTGTTGCCGATCTTGTTTGAGGGCCCAATAGTTCTTCCAGCGTTTTTTCAGTCCACCAGAATGGAGCCGTGCCTGCATCGGAGTAAGCATTCCTACACTCAAGTGCGGCCTTTGCTCATTGTAAACACGAACGATGCCCCCAATCGTTTCCTGCGCTGCTTGTAAGGATGTCATTCGCACCTGGTGAAGCCACTCTGTTTTGAGGATACCGTTTACACGCTCCGCAATCGCATTCTCATAGGGGTCTCCCCTGTCAGTCATGCTGATCCGGATGTTGTACTGCTTGAGCACGTTCACGTAGTCCTGGCTGCAATACTGGCAACCGCGGTCAGAGTGATGGATCAGTCCGTTGAGCCCATATACCCCGTAGTTGGCGATCGCCATCTTCAAGGCCCGGAGAGGGCCCTCCGTGTCCAGGGTATCGTGCAACGCCCAACCCACAATCTCATGCGTGTATGCATCGGTTATCAAGGACAGGTATGCAAAGGAGCGCACCCCGTTCTCGTAGATCTCCACATAGGTGATGTCGCTGACCCACACCTGATTGGGATGATCGATCTTCATCCCCTTTATCAGGTTGGCGTACTTCTTCATCCAATGGCGCGAATAGGTTGTGATAATACGCGTATGACGCCTGACCACGAGCATCCCTTCCGAGCGCAGTAGTTCAAACAAACGGTCCCTGCCAATCTTGTGGCCTCTAGACTCCAGTATTACCTGCAGTTTACGAGCACCACAGCGCGGCATATCGGCTCGAACCTCACGTACCTCATTTACCAGGGCCGTCGTGTCTATCTCTTCACGGTAATGCTCTTGACGCTGTTTCCAGTACCCCTGACGGGTATAGCCGAACAGTTCACACAACGAGGAAAGGCTCACTTCCGGGTGTCTTTCTTTGAGTGCTTCAACCGTTCGGCCTCGACTTTTTTTGACAGGTCGATACCGTACTCCTCCTTCAGGACGCCCATCATGTACTCGAAGCCTTCCGCCTTGATGTTCGCCATCTTCAATGCATGCTCAAGGCTCTTGATTTTCATCTGGAGAAGTTCCACCTCCTCCTTGTGGGTCATTTCAGACATAGATATCTTCTTTCGGTCTCGCACCTCAAAGATATCAATTTTTCCCTGCTTGTACGAACTTGCAAGGTCGCGGATCTTCTTTTCACTGTACCCGTAGCGGCGGATCAGACTATCAATGGGGACACCACTGAAGTACTCACGAAGGAGCTTGCTCGTTGCCTTCATCTGCAACCTGTAACGTTGACTTTCGGTCATCATTAGTTTACTCTTTTTTGGTAAACTTTTTTCAGGACGGGACACCTGGTTTATACTTGTAACTTATTGATTATCAAATCAATATTCCTCCTCGTTCCACATATGGTGTAATTGTTCTATGCTACTTATTATCAGCTAGTTACACTTGTATTCAAAAACTTGGATAGTCACAGGGGAAGTCTGAGGCAGGCTGAGATGCATTAACTGACAACAATTTGTCTTGGAGACTAGCCCATTTCAATAACTGAATCAGAGCAGTATTTTGGATTGGCTTTGACCAGTTTCTCAAAGAACTGGTGCATCCATTCTTCGACATTATCCATCCTAAGTCCACTTCCCTTTATGGTGTAATAGACAACCTCATCAGCACAGTCTAACCAAAGCCAGAAATTATAGAAGGGCTCCTGGTAATCAATATCTGATGCCGCCCACCCCAGAACTACAAATCCGCTTCGTGCTGTCCTTTCCCCTCTAAGTACTTCCTCGGCAATGTTCATTACATACGAACAATATGCAGTTTCCTGATTAATCTCTATATCAAGTTCCTTGAAAATAGTGTCAAGGAGCTCAGTAAACTCAGTGGGAAACATATCCAAATCTTCACCAGCTAACTGAATAATGCCGGGGGTCTCAATCCCTTTCTCCAACAAATCGACAGCCCAATACTTCCACTCTTTTGAAATGCTGGTGTGCCTAATATACTGATAAAGCATCTTGCCAGTACTTGGGACCCTCTGCAAAAGTTCCTGTACCTTTTCAGAAGGCTCAGGATATTTCTTGATATACTCATCCGGCACCACCGTTTCCTCTGGAATTGCCTTGAGATGGAAGAGTCTTTCCAGAAAATTCATACTAACTGAGTATTCGGATTAAAGAATCAGCTATTCATTCCTCCTGTCCGTCAATTTCCACTGCCTCACCCGTTCCCAACTCCAATTCCGGCTGCTGTGACGCAATGTACCGTTTCATACTTACTCATGGAGCTGACGACTTTCTTCCCTGTCTGCTTCTCAAAAGCTTCCTTGGCCACCTTGGCGACGGATCCGCCGCGCTCTGCAACTCGGGCATGCTCAGACATCGTTTCCAGGTGCTCTTCCTTAGTGATGTTGCTGGTGGTAAGCTCGGCCAGCATATTCATCACCAACTCCTCATTGGTCATATTGTCGCGGAGGTTTTCTTGTTTGAGACCCTTGAGGTGTTTGTATTCGCGGGCAGTAAGACCGGCCCAAGTGTAGTAGATGATATCGGTAAGGGTAGCGTAGCCTGTTCCTTCTTCAACTCCGTGGGCTTTCCACTGGTCGGTCAGGTCTTTGCGAATCTCGATACTCTTGAGACGTTGGTTGATCCAGTTGTCAGAGTATCCCAACCGTTTGTAATCCTGAAGGGACTGCTGGATGCCCAGTTCCGGGTCCTGCATCTGGTGAATCCTTTCGGCACCCACCTGCGCGAGCCAGCGCTTGAATGGCTCAGCTTTCTTGGAAGGGATGGACTGGATGATTCTGAACGCTTGCTGCATATCGGTGACGTCAGTACTATACTTTTTTCCATCTTTGGGTGAGACCATTTTCAGTTGGTAACAATTTGATACCAACTCAAAGCCTTCTGCTATTAACCGTCCTTTCAATACTTTCCAGTACTTCCTGGCACCATCATAGTCCGGCTGTTCGGTCAAAATACCACAAATATCCACAATGGAGAAATACCATTCCTGTTTCTCCTCATCCCAAGCCGTCCGGATCTTCTTGTTCTCGAACAACTGTATCTTTTCTATATCGGACATAGCCTTATCGTTTTCTACAAATATAGCCAAAATGCACCGTAGAAGCAAATAATCTTAACAATAAAAGCCCGTTCAAAAACGGGCTCTTTAAAGATGGTAACTATTTGATATTCAAATCAATATTCTTCCTCGTTCCATAAATGGTGTGCTGCTTGTAAGTAAATAATTATTAACCAGTTACGCCTGTGTTCAAAAACTGAGGATAGTCACAGGGATAGTTTGAAGCTGGCTGAGATGCCAATATTTGACAGAAAAAAGACCTGGTAACTATCCCACCTTAATTACTCTATCCAATAATCGAAATGAACCAACTCTTTGGCTGTGTCATAGGGGACAAATACTGTTTCTCCTGAACACCACGATGTCCGAAGATAGGCACATATTCCATCATCATATAAACTGAGATAAATAATCTTCGGCATAGAGTTTAATATCCAATAGCCACCCCAATGACCATAGTGTACATAAAAGAGTCTACTGAGATACGCCACCCTGCCCTTGTTGATACTAGTCACCCTACCTCCAAATACACCAACACCACCAAGATATTGTGAAAGGAGTTTTTCAATCTCAGGAGTCATATACAGAATGACCTTATCTGAATCAAAACCAGGGACATATACAAAGCGTTCAAGGGCCTGTTGCCTCTCCTCATAACGGGGTCTGTACTCATTATCATCAATTGGAGGATAACTACCTTGATACCGCATAATCTCAATGCAACAAGGCATTGAATAGAATATCGAGTTATCAGTTTGATTCTTGTCAGAGTACTCGGACATAATTCTGTTTATTGCTTGATTCATCACAGAATCTGTTGAGAAAGTCCGGAGCTCAAGAGACCACCCTTTCCAGTCTTGAATAAAAGCATCGATGTTCTTATTATTTAAACGGTGATACTTCTTATCCTTGACAAAGGTTGGTTCAACAGGAGGAGACAACAATAGCGTATCCTGCTGCCCTTGTTCTCCATATGATTTATTTGTGGAGGAACCAGAGCAAACAAATACAACCAAAGCAATTACAATTGTAGAAGTAAGCAAGCCATATGTCCTTTTACCCTTCATACTTACAAAGTTAGCATTTTTTTTCTATTCCTCCTCCCCACCCAGGATGACTTCATACGAAAATGGGAAGTACTTGGGAAGTAAAAACATAAAAAAAGCCAAGGCAAAAACCTTGGCATAACTCTGTAACTATTTGATTATCAAATCAGTATTCCTCCTCGTTCCACATGAAGTCTTCCTTTGTGGGATAGTCGGGCCAGATATCTTCTATGGACTCGTAGATTTCGCCGTCCTCGTCCAGCTCCTCAAGGTTCTCGATGACCTCTTCGGGGGCACCGGAGCGGTTGGCGTAGTCGATGAGTTCTTCGCGGGTTGCGGGCCATGGTGCATCGTCCAGGCTGCTAGCTAATTCGAGTGTCCAATACATAACTTTTCAATTTAGGGCGCAAAGATAGGTAAATAATCTTTATAACAAATTTTTTTTTTGTATTTTTGCGAACTTTTTTATCAACAGCAAATTAAGTACCATGGCATACAACAAATCTGAAGAATACGATCAGGCTGTAACAGAGGAGCTTGCAGGGCACGTAAAGGCCATTCTCAAACTCCTCGGAGAGGATCCGGAGCGTGAAGGCCTGCTCAAAACCCCGGAGCGAGTCGCGAAAGCGTGGCAGTTTCTCACCAAGGGCTATCAGGACGATGGAGAACTCATCGTCAAATCCGCCGTATTTTCGGAGCCGTATAGCCAGATGGTACTTGTGAAGGACATCGAACTCTTCTCCATGTGCGAGCATCACATGATGCCCTTCATCGGCAAAGCGCACGTTGCTTATATCCCGAATGGGAGGATAACAGGCCTGAGCAAGATAGCCAGGGTAGTGGAGTGCTATGCCAGACGCCTTCAGGTGCAGGAGAGGCTTACAGAGCAGATCAGGGACTGCATACAGGACGCTCTAAATCCTCTGG
>JAEEGG010001192.1_pt1 | contig 71427 bp, 62 predicted proteins | sample 9134161 | NCBI WGS metagenome assembly JAEEGG01 (sample SAMN16246543, study PRJNA631951) | gut metagenome | biome: gut microbiome; feature: rumen; material: CR-attached | host: Bos | place: Iran: Karaj | collected 2018-10
TGGCAAAGAAAAATCTATCCAAGCAGAAAAAGATGGATACCCGCGTGAACTTCACGCCGATGGTAGACATGATGATGCTTCTGATCACCTTCTTCATGCTGTGTACTACACTGGCCAAGCCGCAGGCAATGCAGCTGACCATGCCGTCGAACGATGACACATCGCAGTTGAATGAAGAGCAGAAGCAGGTGACGAAAGCCTCTCACACCATCACCCTCTATCTGGGAAGCAACGACAAGGTATGGTACATAGCCGGTCTGCCCAACTATGACGATCCCTCTTGCGTGAAAGAGACTTCCTATGGTAAGGATGGTATCGAGAAGGTGCTCAACGAACATACGACAGAGGAAGGTATCAACCCGATTGCCAAGATCAAGCTGGCAAAGAAGGAACTTGATGCCAAGAAGGCTGAGTACGGTTCGAAGATGACCGACGAGCAGTATCAGGAGCAGCTCAAGAAACTGAAGAAGGGTGAACTCCCCTCAGGTGAGAAAGTTCCTACTATGACCGTCATCATCCGTCCTCTCAACACAGCTACCTATGCCAACATGGTGGCCGCTCTGGACGAAATGCTCATTAGCAATATTGATAAGTACGTCATTGACAATGTCGATAAGATGAGTGACGACGACAAGGCACTCATTGCAAAGGCAGGCGTCAAGTGATTAACCCCTAAAAGAAGTAAAGAACTATGGGAAAAATAGATCTTATTGACAATAGCTGGGTCGACCTTGTGTTCGATGGTAAGAACCAGGCCTACGGAGCTTATCAATTGCGCAAGAATACGGGTCTCCGTAACCTCAAGGCTATCATCGTCATGTTTGCAGCCTTCCTCATCATTGCCGCTATTGTATATGCAAAGGTTTCTATCGAGAACTACATTGCATCACAGAACGCAGCAATCGAGGCCGACGTTGAGCTCGCAAGCCTGGCAGAGAAGAAGGAAGCCAAGGTAGAGAAGAAGGATGAACCCGAGGTTGAGAAGATTGAGATTGAGCGCGTCAAGAGCTCTGTAGCCTTCACCGTTCCTGAAATCAAGAAGGACGACGAGGTTAAGGAAGAGCAGGAGATGAAATCTCAGGAAGAACTCCAGGAGACCAACACCGCTATCGGTGCCTTCAATGTCGAGGGTAACGACGAGACTGGTGGTGAGGTGCTGAAAGCAAAGGAAGTGATTGCAGAACCCGAGCCCCCGAAGGTGGAGGAGACCAAAGTCTTCGACGTGGTAGAGGAAATGCCTCAGTTCCCTGGCGGACCCTCAGCTCTGTTCGAGTATCTGTCTAAGAATATCAAGTATCCGGTAGTAGCCGAGGAGAACGGAGTACAGGGTCGTGTCATCGTTACCTTCGTCGTAGAGCGTGATGGTTCTATCACCGACGTGAAGGTCGTGAAGAGTGTTGACCCCTCACTCGACAAGGAGGCACAGCGCGTGGTTAAGTCCATGCCGCACTGGATTCCTGGTAAACAGAACGGTAGCGCAGTACGTGTGAAGTACACCGTGCCTGTAACCTTCCGTCTGCAGTAATCTCAAATCGAAATGAACGCATTCAACAAGAACGTTGGATTAACACTGATATTAGGCTTGTTCCTCGCATGTGGGAACAAGCCTAATCCTGCTTTGGAAGAGGCTTATCAGAAAGCCGCCAGCTACTTTGTGGCAGACGAGAGCTTCTACCCCATCCTCGATGAGGAACTTTACTACTTCACCACTCAGACACTCGACTCCATCACGCCCGTCTACATCAACGAGCAGGATGCCGTGAAGAAAGTGATGAAACTTGAGACATGGTTGGCCTTCACCACGCGTGACTTCACCCCGAAGGAGCGCCAGAACCTCATAGACCGGAAGTACATGCCAAGAGCGATCCCCATCGCGTACGACGGTCTGGCCATCATCGTCAACAATGCCAACCCCGACTCGTGCATCACCATCACCGACTTTGCACGAATCCTCAAGGGCGAGGCCATCAACTGGAAAGACATCTATCCGGAAAGCAAGCTTGGTGAAATCGACGTCGTGTTCGACAATCCCCTGTCGAGCACTGTGCGCTGGTGCGTCGACTCCATCCTCGGAGGCCAGCAGTTCAATGCCAAGAACATCGGAGCCGTCAATACCAGTGCTGCCGTTATCGACTATGTCGAGAACCACAAGAACGCACTCGGCATCATCGGCAGCAACTGGCTGAACGACAAGCGCGACACCACCAACGTCACCTTTAAGAAGAATATAACCGTGATGGGCGTTTCGAAGATGAAGACAGCTGAGAAATACAACAGCTGGAAACCCTATCAGTACTATCTATACAACGGCAACTACCCCCTGCGCCGTACCATCTATGCCCTGCTCAACGATACGCGCAACGGTGTGCCCTCGAGCTTTACCCACTTCATCCAGCTCCCCAAGGGCCAGAAGATCATCCTCCGTTCAGGCCTGCTGCCAAGATCGGCTAACATGAACGTCAGGGAAGTTATCGTAAAAACGGAATAAGATTAAACCATCCGACATATCATACGTCAAACAAACGAGAGAGAGAAATAAAAACGAAGTATAACAAAAAAACAAACAGATTATGAAAGCAATCAAATATCTGGTAATGGGTGTGCTGCTGGCAGGTTTCAGCGCCACCGCAAACGCACAGGAGGCAGAGCTCAACGCAGCTCTCAGTGCCATCAAGTCAAAGGCTCCCAACGCAGCCGAGTTAGCAAAAACAGCGTATAAGAAGAACAAGAAGGACGCCGTCGCCCTTCTGAAGATCGGACGTGCCTTCTACGAGCAGAAGGACACTGCCAACGCAGCCCTGTTCGCACACTATGCCAACGAGGCAGGCAAGCCCAAGTATCGTTTCGCACCAGCCTACCTGCTCCTTGGTGACATCGAGTCAGCCTATGGAACAGACGGCGGTAAAGCTGCTGGCTACTACAACCAGGCCATCAACTTCGAGCCAACCAATCCCGAAGGCTACAAGAAGTGGGCTATGGTTTACCGTAAGATCAGCCCGTCACAGGCTGCTGCCAAGCTCCAGGAGATGAAGAAGAATTGCCCCAATGAGGATGTCGATGCCATCACAGCTCATATCTACATGCTGGCAGGCGACGAGAAGCAGGCTTACGAGAACTACAAGAAGGCCGATATCAACAAGCTCGACAAGACTGGCCTCAATGAGTTCGTACGCTGCAGCTACTTCACAGGAAAATTCGAGGATGCTCTCCGTGCTGCTGAGGCAGGCATCAGGCTGGAGCCACGTAACCCGACGTTCAACCGTCTGGCCATGTTCTCCAACTATGAGCTGAAGAAGTACGAAGCAGCCAAGGCGTATATCAACAAGTATTTCAACGAGACCGACAGTGCCAAGTTCTCTGAGTACGACCACTTCTACACAGCCCTGATCTATCAGGCCCTCGAGGATAAGGCCAACATGTATGCACAGTACGACAAGGCTCTGGAACTCGTCAACGACTCGTCAATGATCAAGCGCTGGGACATCCTGAAGAGCGTGTCCGACTCTTATGTAGCAGACCAGAACTTCGAGAACGCCATCAAGTACTACAACGACTTCCTCGCATGCAAGCCCGAGCTGAACTCCGACGATATGGAAGGCATTGCAAAGATCTACTCTAAGTATGCTGATGCAAACGAAGCCCGCAAGCCCGAGCTCATCGGCAAGGCCATCAGTGCTTACCGCGCCATGGGTGAGAAATTCCCTGTTCAGGCCATCTATGCAGCCTATCAGTGCGCTACGATGAACAACAAGCTCGACAAGACTGGTGAGAAGGGACTCGCAAAGCCCGACTACCAGAAGATCGTTGATATGCTGGAAGCAAAGGCCGACCGCGACAAGAGCGAGAACACCATGCTCAAGTACAGCTATCACTACCTGATGTCAAACGCCTTCCTCTATGGTAAGAACAAGGCGCTGGCTAAGGAGTATGCCGACAAAATCCTGGCCATCGACCCGGAGTACGCACCGGCCCAGCAGATCAAGGAACTGAAGTAAATGACAAATCATCATAAGAAGTGCGAGGGCCAGAACAGGCTCCCGCACTTTTTCTTAACCATTGCCCTCTTACTGGCTGTCCCCCTCACCATCCTCTCGCAGACTGTCACTGTCAAGGCCCCACTCACACCCGAACAGGCCGAACAACTGAAGAAAGAGCTGAAGAAGGATCCTGAGGGACTCATCAGCATAGCCCGACAGTTGCTCGAACAAGGCGACTTTGAGGGAGCCCGCACCTTTGCAGATCTCTCCGAAAAGGCTGCCAAGGGCGATTATCCACCTGCCCTGAAACTATATGCCGAAATCGAAAGAACCAATCAGGAAATGATCGGGCGCTCCTTTGCCCTCAATTCCAACTTCGAGAGAGCCATCGATGCATGGCAGAACCTGAATGTCAGCACCATGAAACCAGAGAACATCGAGGAATACGCGCTCTCCTACTTCTATCTGGGGAAACACGCCGAAGCCCTCGAGATCGCCCTTCAGGGTCTCAAGATCTACCCCAAGTCCACTCGACTGAACCGCACCGCCATGATGTCGAGTGTCGAGCTGGGACTCTTCGACGATGCCGTCACCTACGGCAAAACCCTCTTCGCCACAAAGAGCAACGAGGGCTTCTTCGACACCGACTACTACTACCATGGGCGTGCCTACGATGGCATACAGCAATACGAAGACGCCATCCGACAATACAAACAGGCCCTCAACACATCGATTGACCAGCATATCATCAACCACGATGCCATCCGCAGCGACCTCCTTCAGGCCATTGCCAACCTCGGGGCGGCCTACATGGAACAGGCACAGGCAGCAGAAGGCAGTACGCAGACGCAAGCCTACCGCAAGGCCGATGCACTCTACGCCGAACTCATCGTCCTCTCACCAGAGTCAATCGAGAACGCCACCTTCATGCGAGCTCGCATCAACGCCTACCTCGACCCGAATCTCACTGACGGACTCGCCCTACCCTTCTACCAGAAGATCATCGAGCTCATCACCCCACATACCAAAAAAGACGCCTCCGACAAGGCCATGCTATCCGAGGCCCTCCGCTATATGATCTCCTACTACACCAACATCAAGAACGACCCCAGCACAGCCAAGGACTACGCCCTCAAGCTCTACGACCTCGACCCCGACAACGACCTTGCCCAAAAACTCCTCGGCCTGGAAAAAAAAGAGGTGTTCCCAAAACGGTAACACCTCTATTTCATTTTTTCTTGAATGATTAGGGAAGGCTGATAGCCTCAGAGGGACAAACACTGGCGCATGTGCCGCACTCGGTGCAAGCATCAGCATCAATCACATAGTGCTCAGCACCTTCAGAGATAGCCTCAACGGGGCACTCACCTGCACATGTTCCACAAGAAATACAATCGTCGCTAATTACGTATGCCATAATTCTTAATCAATTAAAATTGTTAATACTGTTAATACTCACTTTGGATGATGCAAAGGTACGACATTTTTTGGAATATACCAAATATTAGGTAGCTTTTTTCACAATTTATACACTTTCGAAATAGCTGATGACATAATAAGACGCTATTTTTTCCGTTATTTATATGAATATGTTAAGCAACAGACACTTCTTCATACTGGCCTGGCTCTGCCTGACACTGACGGCGGCCAACGGCCAGACACGCAGGATACAGTACAAACCGTACGTCGACCTGCGCCCTACCCATTTCGGCATCCTCGTGGGCATGAACCTGCAGGACATCGAGCTGGAGAACGTGGGGCCGCAGACCGTCACACTCGAGGACGGCACGACGCAGCAGCAGACAGTTGTCACCGATGCCGACCGTTGGAACGCAGGATTCAGCGTGGGCGTGCTGGTAGACCAGAGACTGTCGGGACACTTGAACCTGCGCTTCGCTCCCACCATGCACTTCGGAGCCAAGCACCTGACGCTGCGCAACCTCACGGAACTCGACGCCGATGGCAGGATCAAGGAGGAGCGGCAGGACATGAAGAACACCTACGTGTCGTTCCCCCTCGACCTGAAGTTCAGTGCCCAGCGCTGGAACAACTACCGTCCCTACCTGACTGCAGGCGTGAACCCGATGGTGAACCTGACAAGCAAGAACGAGGACTTCATCCAGCTGAAACGCACCGACCTGATGCTGGAGATCGGACTGGGCTGCGACCTCTACCTGCCCTTCTTCAAGCTCATTCCTGAGCTGAAGTTCTGCTACAGCCTGAAGGATGCCATCGACCACGGCCACGCCGACGAGCTGAAGGACTCGAACAAAAAAGTGTATGCCAACTCGGTCAGGAGCGGGCATACAAAAATGATAACACTGACTTTCTACTTCGAGTGAAAGTGCACTATTTTTCGAGATTGAGGACGAGGCGGCCTATGAAGACACCGTGCTTGCCGTTCTGGTCAACGGGAATCAGCCTGCCAGTCTTGTCGGGTGCATACTCCAGCGTGGGCATGTAGGTGTGGGTATGGCCTCCGAGCACGAGGTCGCAGCCCTCCACCTGACTGAGGAACTTCTCGTCGGAATAGTCCGACACTTCCCATCCGAGGTGAGAGATACAGATCACGATATCGCACTTCTCCTGTTTGCGCAGGATATCGATATATTTCTGTGCCGTCTCAGCAGGGTCGAGATAGGTGATGCCCTCGCAGTTTCCGTCGAACACAAGCCCCTTCAGCTTCGGAGCCAGTGCGAAGACACCGATCTTCACGCCACTGCGCTTGATGGTGATATAGGGCTTCACGAGATCTTCGAGCACCGTGCCCTTGCAGTCGTAGTTGGAACATACCACGGGGAAGTTGGCCATCCGGAAGAGCTTGGCCATATTGTCCATGCCGAAATCGAACTCATGGTTTCCGATGGTGGTACACTCGTAGTCCATCTGGTTCATCAGACCCACCTCCACTTCTCCTTTGAAGAGCGTATAGTAGCCCGAGCCCTGTGAGAAGTCTCCCGAGTCGAAGAGCAGCAGGTCGGGGTTCTTCCGTCGCTCTTCCTTGATCATGTTGATACGGCGCAGGAACCCGCCCCGTCCTGCCAGGTCCTTGTTGTCGAGGTTCTCGTTCAAGGGCATAATGGTGGAGTGGGTATCGTTGGTATGCAGGATGACGAGCTGCTTGTGCTTCTTAGCCGCGGCATCTGAAGGTAAAAAGGTAAAAAGGTAAAAGGGTAAAAGCCCTATTACCAACCTTTTCACCACCTTATTATATATATAAAGATGTCTTCTCATATCAATTTTCTTTTTTACCTTTTTACTTTTTTATCTTTATACGACCCTCGACCTTCGAGTCGACCACGATACCCTTTGCCTGCATGTCACGGAAGTAGTTCATGATAAGGAAGCGGGTGTTGTTGCTCGGGGCATCGGGAGCTACGATGTTGGTGCCATCCTTGAGAGCCGGCATGCCGTCGTTGCCCTCGATCAGGTAGTTGATCGTAGCGACGCGGTATTCAGCCTTCGGGTCGATCTCCTGTCCGTGGAGCTTGGCAGAGAGCAGTTGTCCGTCATTGGTGATGACGAGCTCGGTGCCCTTGCTGACGCCCTCGCCTCCACGGATGGCAATCTGACGGAAGAGTTCCATCATCTTCTCTCCAGTGAGAGTGATGAAGCAAATCTTGTTCTCGAAGGGTGCCACGTCGAGCACGTCGCCGTAGGTCACGTTGCCCTTCGTCAGGTCAGCACGGATGCCTCCCATGTTATAGATGCCGAGCACAGGCTGTTCGTTATAGTCTTTGGCAGCCCAGATGAGTATGTCCGACACGAGGTTCGACAGGTCGCTCTCTGGCCGCGTGGGGTGCATGTTGTGTGCCACCTGCCCCACGACGGGTCCCATGATCGAATCGTTCACCCGCTTATAGGGTGCCAGGAAATCAGCTGCCGCCTGGTCAGGGTTCTGGTCGTAGCGGCTGTCTACGATGATGCGCGTACGCTCCACGCCGACGACCTGATAGTGCTTCGTAGCACATGAAATCATCATCAGTGAAGCTAAAGCGCCCAAAAATAGATACTTTTTATTCATACTTTTATGGTTTTTACGGTGCAAAAGTACAAAAAATATTGGAATTATTTCTTTGAATCGGAAAAAAGTTGTAATTTTGCACCCGCTTTTCGGCGTAACCGATGGAGGGAAGTAACGAGTTGCCCGTCTATGTTGCGTTGGAACGATACAGCAAAATTAAGAATTAAGAGTTAAGATTTTAGAATTATGGATTTAATTAAAGTTGCTGAAGAAGCATTTGCAACCGGCAAGAAGTTCCCAGAGTTCAAGGCTGGTGACACTGTGACTGTCGCTTACAAAATTATCGAGGGTTCCAAGGAGCGCATCCAGCTCTATCGTGGTGTTGTGATCAAGATCTGTGGCCACGGTGACAAGAAGCGCTTCACTGTTCGTAAGATGTCAGGCACAGTGGGTGTAGAGCGTATCTTCCCCATTGAGTCTCCGAACATTGAGAGCATCGAGGTCAACAAGGTTGGTAAGGTACGTCGCGCTAAGCTTTACTATCTGCGCAAGCTCACCGGTAAGGCTGCCCGCATCAAGGAGAAGCGCCGCGCCATTACTGCTGCTGAGTAATAAAAGTGCACAAGGGGACAGGAACCTTGTGCACTTTTTGATTTCAGGAGTACACAAGGTTCCTGTCCCCTTGTGCACTTTACTTGTAGTTTTCGTCTGCGCTGGTGTCTCCATGGAGGGCATCCTGGAACGAATCCCAATCCTGGAAACCGACGAACAATGACAGGCGGTCGAGCGCCTTCTTATCGGGCTTACGAAGTATTTCCTTCTCCACTGCCTCGAGCAGTTTTTTCAAGGCTAAACGTTTCTTCTCCATATTATTATATAAGTTTGGTGCAAAATTACAATTATTTTTTGTAATTTTGCAGCCAGAAACAAAAAATTGCAATAAAGATGAAAGAATTAGCACTCAAGTACGGATGCAATCCGAACCAGAAGCCCTCACGCATCTTCATGACCGAGGGCGAATTACCCATCGAAGTGATCAACGGCCGTCCTGGCTACATCAATTTCCTCGACGCCTTCAATGCCTGGCAGCTGGTCAGGGAGCTGAAGGCCGCTACGGGCCTGCCTGCCGCTGCCTCGTTCAAGCACGTGAGTCCTGCAGGAGCTGCCGTGGGGCTGCCTCTGACAGACACGCTGAAGAAGATCTACTTCGTGGATGACATTCAGGGACTTGATGAGAGCCCGATAGCCTGTGCCTATGCCAGGGCCCGTGGTGCCGACCGCATGTCGAGCTATGGTGACTTCGTGGCCCTTTCCGACACCTGTGATGCCACCACTGCCAGAATCCTGAAGCGCGAGGTGAGCGACGGCGTGATTGCCCCCGACTATACCGCTGAGGCCATCGAAATTTTGAAGGACAAGCGCAAGGGGACGTACAACGTGATCAAGATCGCCCCCGAGTACAAGCCCGAGCCCATTGAGCGCAAGCAAGTGTTCGGCATCACCTTCGAGCAGGGCCGCAACGAGATACGCCTGGATGACGATGCCCTCTTCGAGAACATGCCCACCCAGAACAAGACCTTCACCCCGGAGGCCAAGCGCGACCTGATCATAGCCCTCATCACACTGAAGTACACACAGTCGAACTCTGTCTGCTACGTGAAGGACGGACAGGCCATCGGCATCGGTGCCGGACAGCAGAGCCGCATCCACTGCACCCGTCTTGCAGGCTCTAAGGCCGACATCTGGTGGCTGCGCCAGCATCCGAAGGTGATGAACCTGCCGTTCGTGGACAATATCCGTCGTGCAGACCGCGACAACACGATCGACGTGTATATCTCTGAGGATCACGATGACGTGCTGCGTGACGGCACCTGGCAGATGTTCTTCAAGACGAAGCCCGAGGTGCTGACAATGGAGGAGAAAAAGGCGTGGATAGCCCAGAACACGAAAGTGGCTCTCGGAAGCGATGCTTTCTTCCCCTTCGGAGACAATATCGAGCGTGCCCACAAGAGCGGCGTGGAGTTCATTGCCCAGGCAGGAGGCTCGGTGCGTGACGACAACGTGATTGAGACTTGCGACAAGTACGGCATTGCCATGGCGTTCACAGGTGTCCGACTCTTCCACCACTAAATCGTAAATCGTAAATATGTAAATCGTAAATCCATGGACGATTTTCAGAACATACTCGAGCACGGCATCAACTTCGGACGCGGAGGCGACAAGCCCAAGGACGATGGCAAGGTGAAGACCAAGGCCAAGAAGAAGCAATACATCACGGGGGCACACGGCAGCGGATCAGCCCGACAGAAGGCCAAGTACCGCGAACAGCGTGCCAACCGTCACAAGAAGTGATGGGGTATCACGGAAATCCCTACACTGGCAGTGAAATGACGAAACGGCTTCCTTTGGTATAGTCAGGATCCAGAGTCACATTACCACCCAGAGAGTTGATCAGACGACGGCAGATAGGCAGTCCGAGTCCTATACCTCCCGCGAAGTCATCCGCTTTGAAAAATGAATCAAAAATCTTCTCTCTGTCTTCCGGACTGATGCCTACACCGGTATCAGTGACGGAAAACAGCATTTTCCCGTCTTTCTCCTCACAGCGCAGTTCCACGTATCCTGTGTCTGTGAACTTCAGGGCGTTGTCCACAAGATGCTTCAAGGCGGCCTTCAACCGATAGCCATTGGTATGAATGACAAAATCGTCAATCACATTCGAAGAGAAGCGCAGTTCAACGCCAGTATTCTGCTTGCCCTTGACATCCTGAAGCACGGAGCGCCCCAGCTCGTTACAGCCGACATCAGCCTTTTCCTCGTCTGAAATGAGTCCTTCGCTTTCGCTCTTCGAAAGTTCAAGTATCTCATTGACAATCGTAGTGACCAGGCCGACGTTGTCGGTGATGCGCTTCTGCATGTCTGCCTTCTCCTCTTCACTGGGGTGGAAGTCGTTATTGCAAAGTATCTGGGAAAAGCCTGCCACGGCATTGAGGGGCGTACGTATCTCATGGCTCATACTGCGGATGAAGGCCATCTTCATGTGGTCGCTCTCCTGGGCTTTTGCAAGTGCCACCTTCAATTCACGGTTTCGCGCCCATATCTTACGCATCAGGCGACGGCGCCCCATGAGATAGACGAAGACGTAGACAGCAGTCAGACCAATCAGCCAATAGACCAGCCTTGATGCCAGCTTCTTGTTAATAAGTGCCTCCTCACGTGAAATCAACAGCGCCCGCTCCGTAGCCATCTGATCGAAATTCAACTCCTGTGCTATGCTGAAGATAGAATCCATCTCCATGTTACGGCGCCTCATGGCCTCGAAGCCCTCCTCCAGGTTGCGCTCCATAGCCAGGATATGGATGGCCACCAAGGAGCTGTCGGCATATAGCGTACCCTTTCCGTTCTTCAATAGATCCATAGCATCATGATATCGGCCGTCGAACGACATCTTGGCAATATCGAGGATTTTGTCATAGCGGTGATTGAAGCCCAGCTTGCCCTCGCTGCACAGTTCCAGATACTCGTCGTAGAAACGATAGAACGGTTTTGCATCGCCCTTCATGAAATAGACATAGGCCGTCATGGCTAACGACAAGGAGAGGTATTCCACATTAGCGGTCTTCCTTGCCAGTTCCATCGACTTATCCATCCATTGCACGGCCTTGTCAGGATCCTTGACACTCAACATCTCTGCAAGACTCTGGTAGGTGCGCATCGAGAACTTGGGGTCGTCGTCTCCCACTTCTTCCAACGCCTGTATGAACAGCTGTTCTGCCTTCTTCCTGTTGTGGACAGTATAATAGATGTCACCCATCAGGCCTGTTGCCAGATAATAGAACCTGCTTGCACCGTCCTTGTGCAGTTCCTTGTCCAGACGCTCTCCCACCATCATAGCCCTGTAAATCATCCTATGGCGCAGGGCAAAGAACCCCTCATTGTTCTGCAGCTTGTAATAGAGCATCATATACCCCTTCTTATGCAGGTCCTCCTCGTACTTCTTGGCAAATTCGAAGAACTCGTCTGGAGTGCCGTTCTGAAACAGTTCACGGAATCTTTGGAACATCATCAGATCCTCTCCCTCCAAATCGGCTGGACCGATATCTGCGGAAGAAGCAGCTGTCGGGAAAGCCAACAGCAGCGTCATTAGCACGAGGCTCAATCGAGATTTAAGTAGTTCTATCATAAATTGTTGCTGCAAAAATACAATCTTTTAACGGAATCTGCAAGCTTTTCTCCAAATATTTGGCTTTTTTTTTGGTGAGCCCATCAAAATCCGCTATCTTTGCAAACAAATAGCAAACTAACAAAGAACTGTATATGAAACAACTCCGACTCATCATAGTCTCTGCCCTCATGCTCAGTCTGACCTCAGCTCAGGCACAGAAATACGTAGGTGGCGACCTGTCAATGCTCTTGAAGTACGAAGAGCAGAAAGCTACCTATTATGACAAGGACGGCAAAGCAATATCCGACGTCCTGACCTTCGTAAAAGAACAAGGTTGGAATACGATAAGGGTGCGTTTGTTTGACGACCCATCAAAAGATACCGACAAGAATGTATGTCAGGATATAGAGTATGTAAAGAAACTGGGCAAGCGCATCAAGGACGCAGGTCTCTACTTCCTGCTCGACTTTCATTACTCAGACACCTGGGCAGACCCTGGACAGCAGATATTTCCGAATTTATGGGGTATCTGGAGTTGGTATCCAGACCAATCGGTCTATAAGTACACAAAAGAATGGCTTGAGGCTTTAGTCTCAGCAGGGGCCACACCCGATCTCATCCAAACAGGCAACGAAATCAGCTTCGGCATGCTCTGGGGCTTTAACTTTGATGGAAAATACGAAGAGTGGGATGAACATGGAGGCCATCTTGAGGCCACCACAGACTGGAAAGACTATACCGACAAGCATTGGGACAATTTCTCAAAGATGCTGAAAGCGGCCGGTAAAGCCTGTCGTGAGATCTGTCCTAAAGCCAAGATCATCATCCACACAGAGCAATGCGCTAATAACCCCACGCTCGATGTGGCATTCTTCAAGCGTATACAAAAATACGAGATCGACTACGACATTATCGGAACCTCGTATTATCCCTATTTCAAAGGTCCCCTCTCGAACCTCGACAAAGGTCTCTCGGAACTGGAGAAGAACTTCCCAGACAAGGAGATTCAACTGGTTGAGACAGGCTATCCATCTAAGTGGGAAGTCGGTGGTACGACCTACGACTACACCAAGACCTATCCCTACAGCCACGAAGGACAGCGAAAATATACTGCCGACCTGATAACGATGCTGAAGAAGCACAGCCAAGTGAACGGTCTGTCCTGGTGGTATGCAGAAGCCAATGCCAAGGGCTGTACAGGCACTCTGAAAGAAGGCTGGTACAACGCCTCGCTCTTCGACAACGAAACGGGACGTGCGCTGCCTGCCCTCTACGAGCTGAAGAACTACAACGACGGAACCTCATGTATCAGGTGCGTTTCGAGAAAGGCTGAACCGAAAGCCGATGACACCTGGTACGGCCTCGACGGCAGGAAGTTCACCTACATGCCTCAGCAGAGAGGGCTCTACATCCAGCACCATCAAAAGGTTCTCGTCAAATAACCCTTGGTTATTGCACAATAAGTGGCACTTATCGCGAAATAAGTGCCACTTATTGTTTGCCAAAAGCCTAGTATTTCAGAAATTCAGTTCCTTGCCTCGGTAGAACTCGAGAAGCGCATGCTGGTAAAGGTTCTCATAACGGGCCTGCACCAAGTCGCTCTCCGACTTCAGATAGTTGTTCTTTGCCTCGTTAAACTCTGTGATCGTCGCCTTGCCGTTCTCATACTTAGCCTGCATCAGCTGGAAAGCATCCTTCGTGCTCTGCATGGCTTCCTCACTCGACTTTTCCTTCGACTGCGCATTCAGGGCGTTATAGTACACCTGCTGAATCTCCTTATAGAGTGTCTTCTTCGTATTGTCAAGCTGCAACTGCTGTGTCTCACGGTCAATACGGGCACTACGAATCTGGTTACGGGTAGAGAAGCGGCTAAAGATAGGCACGTTGAGGTTCAATCCGATAAACTGACTGAAGTTATTCTCCAACTGCTTACCAAAACCATCGGCTTTCATACCAGAGGTTGTGTAATAGTTCGTACCCAGTCCACCACTCAATGAAAGTGTGGGATAGTTACCTGCCTGGGCTATCTTGATGCTATGGTCAGTAGCCTTCAGCTTCAGTTGCTGGGAGAGAATCTCTGGCTTCACACCAAGGGCCTCAGCGTAAACAGCGTCAGGTCCCATCAATCCCATTCTTCCCAAGGCATCCAGTTCCTCCTGAGTAGGACGCAAAACAGCAAATCCCTCAGGTGTAGAAAGCTCTAGCAACTGGGTAAGCGCAAGGATATCCAGACGACAATTGTTGTCAGCCTGCGTAGCTGTCAGCTTGCTATTCGCCAGCGTGGCCTTCTGCTGGGAGAGTTCTGCCTCCGAGGCCTTACCGTTGTTGACAAAGGCCTGCAGACGGGCTACCTGTGCAGAATCGATATCAATCTGGCGATGAGCCACCTCAGCCATCTCCATATCATATAGTATCTGCACATAAGCCTGAGCCACCTGCATACGGATATCATTCTTAGCCTTTTCCAGATCGGCTGTAGCAGCTTCGAGGTTCAACTGGTTCAGCTTAATCTGATTAGGAATCTGGAAACCAGTAAAGAGAGGTACGTTGGCACTCAAGGAGAGTGAGGTATTACTCGTATTCGTATTGGTGTAGGTATTCTCATATGTCAGACCACGTCCGAACGAGAAGTTCTGACCTACGCTACCGCTAACCTCCGGAAGTCGGGCGTTCTTGGCTGTAGAGAGCTGCAACTCCTGCTGACGGCGCTGGTTCTCCTGCTGTTTGATGCTGATGTTATGCTCCACGGCATAGTCGCAGCACTCACGCAGGCTCCACAGCTTAGACTGTGCCCCTGATGTTAAAGGCAAAAAGGTAAAAAGGTAAAAAGGTAAAACCAACCTTGCCTCAAACCTTTCCTTTATGATGCTCATTATCCTTTTCATACATTTTGTATTTTATTTTCTTACTGTATTACCTTTTTATTTATCTTTGTCATCAGCAATAATTTCAGGACCACGCACCTTGTCCTTCTCCGTGATGCCTTTCTTGATCTCGATATTCACACCGTCGGAGAGCCCGGTCTTCACCTCTGTGCGCTCATAGGTCTTCTCCTTGCCCTCACCCTTGATGACATAGACGAAGGTGGTATCGCCACTGAACTCGATGGCGCTCTCAGGGATGCTGAGCACCTTGTCGGCCCTTGCCAGCACAATCTCGGCATTGGCACTGTAGCCGCTGCGGATCTTGCCACCCTCAGTCAGTTTAACAGCAGCTTTAATCTCGAACTGATTAGCACCATTGCTCTCTACTGCCTTTGGTGAAATGTACTCCAGAGCGGCATCGAACTTCAGATCCTGCAGCGCTCCGATGGTTATCTTCATGTTCATGCCACCAACCAGCTGTCCCACCTCGGTCTCATCGATATTACCACGGAAGATGAGGTCGTTCATGTTGGCAACAGTGGCAATAGTGGTACCATCGTTGAAGGTATTGGCCAGAATGACGGAGTTACCCACCTTGACGGGAATGTCGAGGATAACGCCACTGATGGTAGAGCGGATCAATGTAGACGATGCCTTGGCATTCGACTGCGACACACCGTCGCGAACCACCTGCAGCGCATCGACAGCAGCCAGTTTCTCTTCCTTAGCCTGCTTCAGCGCTTGCTTGCTCTTATCGAACTCGTCATCGGAGATCAGTTTCTGGTTGTGCAGATTCTCTACACGGTTATAGTCGGTCTGAGCCTGTCCCAGATTGATCTCTGCCAGGCGCACACGACTCTCTGCAGACGACAGCTGCCCCATGTCGGGAATCACCTTCACCTTGGCAATCACGTCACCGGCATTCACATAGTCACCGGGTTCCTTATAGAGTTCTGAAATGATACCAGAGATCTGCGGTTTGACGTTCACCTCATTGCGAGGCTCGATCTTACCTGTGATGATGGTGGTCTTCTGGATGCTGTCCAGTTTCGGGGTGAACTCGTTGTAGACCACTTTCTTGGGTTGGCTCTTCTGCCACAGGAACACGAATGTTCCGATGAAAATCAGCGCGATAATCGCTGCGATAATCAGTTTCGAATAACGTTTCATAATTATATATTTTTTTACCTTTTTACTTTTTTACCTTTTTACCTTTACTCATCCCTCATGGCATCTACGGGCTTGATGCTCATGGCACGGGCTGCAGGAGCGAGACCTGCAAATACGCCCATGGCTGAAATAACGACTGCCGCAAAGATGGCCGTCCAGAAGCCTACCTGGAAGTGCGTATTCACGATACCGTCCTCGGTATTGTACATCTCCAGCATCTGGAGTATCATCACCGCAAAGAGGATACCACTCAAACCAGCCACCAGCGTCAGCACGATACTCTCGGAAATGATTTGCGAGAGAATCATCTTGGGTGTCGCACCGATGGCACGTCGGATACCAATCTCCGTGGTACGCTCACGCACCGTCACCATCATGATGTTCGACACGCCGATGGCACCTGCAAGCAGCGTTCCAAGACCAACGAGCCATATCAGGAAGTTAACACCTCGGAAGACATTGTCGACCAACTGGAACATCAGCTCGGTGTTGAAGACGAAAGCGCCCTGCTCGTCGGTAGGATCGACATAGTGTGCTCTAGCCACCGTCTCACGGATGCGGTCTGTGATATGGCTCATGATGACACCCTCGCGACCAGTGGCAGCTATCAGATCGACCTCGTTGCCACGATTGAATATCGCCTGCATGAGCGTAATGGGCAAGGTGATCTTCTCCTCAGCACGACCATTAAAGCTTATACTGCTGGAACTGTAATCGACACCTACCACCTCGAAGTAAGTACTGTCGACGCGGATCTTCTTGCCACAGGGGTCACCGCCTTCCTTGAAGAGCTCTTTATAGACCTTCTTACCGATAACGCAGACTTTGCGCTGTTCCTTGATGTCCATGTCGTTGAGATAGCGGCCGTAGTAGATCTTTGGCTCCATCACCTTCGCAAGTTCAGGCATTGTACCCTGGATTCGCGGTGTAGTCTTCTGGTCGCCGTAATAGGCCGTATTGCCGCCTCTCCAACGCGAGAAGATCATCGGTACGACAGCATCGAGTTCAGGCACACGCTGCTTCAGGCGATCGATGTCCTTGTAGTCCATGCTCCACCAACGTCCCTTGCGGAATCCCTTGTAGGGCTTAGTCGTCTGCTCTGCACCAATGATCACGGTATTCTGGGCAAACCCCTCGAAGGTGCTGTCGAGCTTTTCCTTCATGGCTTTGCCGCCTCCCATCAGACCCACGAGCATGAACACGCCCCAGAACACGCCGAAACCTGTCAGGAACGAGCGTGCCTTGTTACGTGTCAGCGTATCGAGGATCTCTCTGTATGTATCTAAATCTATTCTCATTATGTGATTTACGATTTACGGATTTACGATTTTAGTCGGCACGGAGTGCTTCGATGGGACGGATGCGCGAGGCCTTATAGGCAGGAATGAGTCCTGCGATGGTGCCTGCAATGATCATCACCATCGTAGCCTCGAAACAGACATCGAGTCCGACAGTCGGATTCACGAAGAGGGTCAGCTGCACCACGCCCAAGTCGGTGACGTCATGACCCAGCGTGGCATCCATGTATTCGTTGGCAAAAATGCCCAAAAGCATGCCGACGTATCCGAAGAACGTGGTGATGATGACACTCTCGATAATGATCAGCTTCAGGATGCTCCAGGGCTTAGCGCCGATGGCCTTTCTGATTCCAAACTCATGCGTACGCTCCTTGACGGTGATGAGCATGATGTTCGACACACCTACGATACCACTCAGGAGCGTGAACAGTCCCACCACCCAAAGGAAAGTGCGGATGACGGAGATGGCCTGTTCCATCTGCATACTCTGGGTATAGCCGTTCCAGATCCAGATACTGCGCTCGTCCTCAGGATGAGCCTGGTGGTTGGCATTCAAACGGCGACGGTAAGTCTTTTCGAAGTCCTCGTTCTGCTTCTCCGTCGTCAGACCGTGGAAGGTGAACTCGATGTGTCCGAGGTCATCGGTATTGGCACCATAGATGCTCTTGATGGTTGAATAGGCCGAGTAAGCATTGCTCTCGCCATCACCAGGATTCTTATAGATGCCAACCACCTTGAAAGCGAAGCTACCCACCTTGACGTACTTGCCTATGAGCGTCTTGTAGTCCTTTGGCTCCAACTCCTTGGCCTGCTTGTCGTTGAGCACAAGTACCTTGCGTTTCTCCTGCTGGTCGATATCATTGATGAAACGCCCATAAAGCAATTCTTGCTTCACAATCTTCGAATGGACAGGGAAGACGCCTTGTATCTGCAGACTCATGTATTCCTCACCGTTGGTCACGACAGCACTTGTGTAATAAGTTGCTCCCACTTCATCGATATTCATCTTGAATTCCGAATCGGTAGTAGTGAGGTCACGCTCATTCAGCCTGATATAGCGTCCTTCACTCAGGCCGTTATAGGCCTTCGAGGTCATTCCGCCATAGGCCTCCATCGAGTTCGACAGGAAGTCGTTGTGCTGCTTCATGGTGGCGTTGATGAGTCCGTTACCGGCTCCCAACAAAACGATGATCATGAAGATGCCCCACGCCACGGCAAATCCCGTAAGCGTCGTACGGAGCTTGTTCCTCCGAGCTGTCTGCCATATTTCTGTTATAATATCTCGCATAATGTCAAGTATTACTAGTCTGGCAAGTCTTATTTCATGACTCCTCCGCTACCGAAGGGTGAGGCATTATGGTTCAGGTTCTCCTCGATCTGTCCGATAATGCCGTCCTTGATGTGTATGATCTTATTCGTCTCGTTCGCCACACCGCTCTCGTGAGTCACCACAACGATGGTCATGCCCTCTTCGCGGTTCAGCTGCTTGAGCAACTGCATCACCTCCACTGAGGTCTTCGAGTCCAATGCACCCGTAGGCTCATCAGCCAGGATGATCTGTGGACGGGTGATGAGTGCTCTGGCAATTGCCACGCGCTGTTTCTGTCCTCCCGACAGTTCGTTGGGGTAATGCTCAGCCCAGTCTAGCAGTCCTAGTCTCTCTAGGTACTCCAGGGCCATCTGATGGCGCTTGCGCCTGCTAACCCCTTGATAGAATAATGGCAACTCAACGTTTTCCACGGCGGTTTTGAAAGAGATGAGATTAAACGACTGGAAAATAAAACCTATCATGCGGTTGCGGTAGTCGGCAGCCTTGCGCTCCGAGAGGTTCCAGATGGGAACACCTGCCAGCTCATAGGTACCCGAGTCGTAGTTGTCGAGGATACCTAATATATTTAATAAGGTACTCTTGCCTGAACCCGAGGCTCCCATGATGGATACGAACTCTCCTTTGGCAATGTCGAGGTTGATGCCCTTCAGCACATGCAACGGCTGCGCACCGAAATAGGTCTTGTTGATGTCTTTTAAATGTATCATGAAAACAATCTATTTACCTTTTTACTTTTTTACGTTTTATCTGTTTGACGCTGCAAAAGTACGAAAAGTTGCAGTAGCCACAAAATATCTGGGATATTCTGCACAGATTTGTGACGAAAAGACTAGACGTATGCTCATACTTTAACAATCTATAAGCTTTTGTATGCCTCTGTCACGTCATCGATGGAGATATCAAGCAGCCTCATCTGTCGGAAGAGCTCAGGCAGACGTTCCTTCATGAACTCCTTTTTACGGGCCTTCAGGATCTGCTTCTTGGCACCACGGGTCACGAAGTAGCCCAGTCCGCGCTTGTTGTAGATAATCTCCTCACGTGCCAACTGCTCGTAGGCCTTGACAGCCGTATTCGTGTTCACCTCAAGCAGCACGGCATACTCACGGACTGACGGTATACGGTCGTCATCCTGATACACACCAGACAATATCTCGTCGCAAAGACGGTCTGCCATCTGGATGTAGATGGGTTTATCATTTGAAAATGTCATAGTTTGTCCATTTATGAGTGATTAGTTGAATTCCTTTGAATATCTGGAACGAAGCCCAGTAATTGAAGATAGAGAGCAGAGGCATCATAATGGCGAGCACATAGGCCAGGACACCAACTTCATCTCCGACATAAGCATGACCATTCCAATGAGAAGTGAACAACGAAACATCGATATGGTTGATGACCCATGACAACACCATCATAAAGACAATCATCGCCACACTCGTTACAACAAACGCATACTTACGAAGGAGCGTGCCTCCCAACGTATAGAACGAATGAATCCACAATAGGAAACTATATCCCACAAGCACATTCATCACCCTATAGGATAAAGAATACACATGTGTCGCGTCATTAAAAAACATGGTATTGGGAATCAAAGCGTTCGCAATCATGGGAATGGCAGATACCCACTCATCACCGTAAACCAGGCCACGGAATACCATTCTCATCGTATCGCCAACGACTACCGACAGGAATATACAAATTGCCCCTACGACCGTTACATAAAACACAACAGAGAGGAACTTCTCAAGGTTCGAGGCAGGAACCATCAGGAAAGCCTCACGCTTCGGTGTCTTATTGATATCCGAGAACAAGGTACTGACACATACGGCCAAAGCTATCATGATAAAGATGGTACAGAACTGCACAAGGTTGTTCACTGTGTGTGTCAGGCTGCCATTCTTACTAAAGGCGAAGAACAACAGTTCTCCCAGAAACACGGCAATACAAAATCCCACGGTCCACATCATCTGACTGCGGAAGTCTACCCTCAGCACCCAACGGAACATCTTGAAAAATCTATTGAAACTAAAACTATTCATATGCGTATCTATTTTTACTCTTCATTCTTTTTTACAGGTTTACATACTTTCCTATCACCTGATTTCTGCAAAACAGCCTGTACGACAGCCAGAAGTTCACGATGGCCCAAACGCCAAAGATGACAGACATGTACTTATAAGTCAGTAGGGCGTCATTTTCTGAATCCATGTCAAGCCAAACGAGAAACATACCAAACACGATGACGGCAACGGTCGTGAAAATGGCTGAAAACTTGTGAGAGCGGAAGAACGTGGCACCAACGGCATAGACAGAGTGGAGCCAGAACAAGAGAACGTAGATAAATAGCATAATATTACGAGGTTCTGCCGACACCTGCTGCGCCATATCACCTATTTTCTCAATCATTTTTGTCGTCACAAACATCACCCGTTCGTTCCCTCCTACTACATTCATCAGATATTGAAGCAGGTCGGCAGCGAAGAAAGCCAACACATAGAGCGGTATCAGGAGAATCCACGTGGAATAGCGCATCAGGAACTTCTCGAAGTTCGAGGCAGGCAGCATCAGCAGTGTCTGAAGGTCGTGCTTGCCCTTCATGCTCTGGAACATCAGTGACGGACCAATAATGAGGGTGATGAAGAATATCAATACGGTGACAGTTGAACACTGCAGGTAGGGATTCGATGAACCATTGACCGTAAACTTTAAGAAACTCGTCGTGAAACCCAGGAATATCAGCGTCAGAATGACCAGCACCTGCAGGAAACTTCTCACGTAGTAGTTTCTGTCGTTGGTCAGAGACCATTTCGCCACCTTTCCGAATCGTTGTATATTGAATTGTATCATACTCTTTATTCCTTTAAGACCAAATTCAGTGTATTTGGTGAGCAAATTCAGTGTATTTGGTAACCAATTTCAGTGAATTTAATGAATTGCCATTAGATTTTCCCCTGCGTAACTGCGTTGAACAACAACTCAAGATTCACCTGTGTCTCAGCACTCTCCTCCTTGCGAGGCGCAATCACGGCATTACCCTGAAGCGAAGGCTCGGCATAGAGTGCATCCTCCATATCGTCAGGCGTACGATATTCGAAAGTGTACTTCTCCTGAATCTCACCCACACTGGCATCGAGCAACAGCCTCTGCTGGTTCAGAATCAGGATATGATCCAACAACGACTCCACATCGTGAACCTGATGGGTGGAGATGATCAGCGTGCGGTCGCCACTCATATACTGTGTCACCACCTTACGGAACTGACTCTTCGAGGGGATATCCAGTCCGTTAGTTGGCTCATCCATCAGCAGCACCTTGGTATTGGTAGCAAGTGCGAAGGCCATGAACACCTTCTTCTTCTGTCCCATCGAGAGGGCATTCAGCTTCAGGTCGTATGGCAGTTCGAAATCCTTGAGACAGCCCTCCAAGACCACTGTACTGAAAAGCGGATAGAAGGGACGGTTGATCTTCACATACTGTGCAAGCGTCATGGCAGGAAGGTCAAACTCCTCAGGCACGATGAAAATCTCACTCAGCGTCTCGGGCCGTCTCTTGTATGTTTCGATGCCATCGAAACATACTGAACCTTTCTTCGGACGGAGCAGTCCGCTGATCAGATACAGCAGCGTACTCTTGCCTGTACCGTTCTTACCAAGCAGACCATAGATGTTATCCTGCTTCAGCTCCAGGCTGAAATCATCGAATACCAGGTTCTTCTGACCTGCATACTTAAAACTGATGTTCTTTACTTCAATCATAATACCTTATATTATTTAATGTGATTAATCTCTGTAATAGTGTACCACTTTAATAGTACACTGCAAAAGTAGAGTAAATATCAATACCCTCCAAACTTTTTGGAAGAAATCTTTCATTCCTTAACACACTTTAGCATTTCACCCTTTGCACATTCAAGAATAATGGCTACCTTTGCCCATCATTTCTAACCAACTTAAACCATTCATAAGATGAAGAGATTTCTGATACTGGCCATAGCAGCCGTGATGACTGGGGCCATGCATGCACAAGTGAAGTATCCGTTCCAGGATCCGACGCTGTCGAACAAGGAACGTGTAGAAAACCTGTTGTCGCTACTGACTCCTGAGGAGAAGGTAGGACTGATGATGAACAAGTCGGTCTCTGTGGATCGTCTCGGCATTCCGTCCTACAACTGGTGGAGTGAGGCCTGTCACGGTGTACGTCAGGGCGGCTACACCGTCTATCCTCAGCCTATCGGTATGGCAGCTGCCTTCAATGCCAAACTGGTGTACGACGTATTCTCACAAGTGTCTGATGAGGCCCGTGCCAACTGGAACCGCACCGACCACAATGACCCTAAGCTCTTCAACGTGCCTCAGGGTGTCATCTACTACCCAGGCAATCCTGAACTCACCTTCTGGTGTCCCAACGTGAACATCTTCCGTGATCCGCGTTGGGGACGCGGTCAGGAGACCTGTGGCGAGGATCCCTACCTCAATGCCGTGCTGGGCGTGCAGACCGTTCTCGGTATGCAGGGCAACGACAACCGTTACTTCAAGACGCATGCCTGTGCCAAACACTACGCCGTACACAGCGGTCCTGAGCCCCTGCGTCACTCGATGAACGTGGAGCCTACGAACCGTGACCTCTGGGAAACCTATCTGCCAGCCTTCAAGGCACTGGTGAAGAAGGGTAATGTCCGTGAGGTGATGTGCGCCTACCAGCGCTTCGAGGGCAAGCCCTGTTGTGCCAGTGACCGTCTGCTCATCGACATCCTTCGCAATAAATGGGGTTACGACGCCATCGTGCTCACCGATTGTGATGCCATCAACAATTTCTACAACAAGGGACAGCATGAGACGCACAAGGATCCACTGTCTGCCTCAGTCGATGCCGTACTCAACGGTACAGATCTGGAATGCGGTAAGGTATTCATGTCGCTTACCGAGGGTCTGAAGAAAGGCCTCATCAAGGAAAGCGACCTCGACAGTCATCTGCGCAAGACGCTGATGGGACGCTTTGAGTTAGGTATGTTCGATCCTGCAGACATGCTGCCTTGGGCTAAGCTGGGTCCTGATGTCATCAGCAGCGAGACCAATAACGAGCTGGCTACCCAGGCCGCTCGCGAGTCAATGGTGCTTTTGGAGAATAAGGCCAATATTCTGCCACTCTCTAAGAGCATCAAAACACTTGCTGTTCTTGGTCCTAATGCAGATGATATAGAGTTGTTGAATGGCAACTACGGAGGCACACCTACCGATAACCACAAGCACTCACTGCTGGAAGGTATCAAAGCTGCTGTTCCAGGCGCCAAGATCATCTACAACAAGGCTTGTGAGCTGAACGATGAGTATCGCACCATTCACCATCTTCAGGACTTTAACGATGGCAAGGGTGCAAAAGTGGAATTCTGGAATAATCGGGAATTGGAGGGTGAACCCGCTAAGACGGAGTATTTCAATGAACTTAACTTCTCCACCTTTGGTGCATGGGGATTTGCCCAGGGTATTAGTCGTGATTCACTTTCTGTCCGTGTCAGCGGAAAGTACGTTTCTACCTTTACGGGTGAAATGAAGTACACGCTGATGACCGATAACGGCTACGTGCTGAAGGTAAACGGCGAGGTGGTAGAAGAGGCACAGGCTGGTGGTCGCCGCTTCTTTGGCTTCGGAAGGAAACCAGAGTACAAATCGTTCCCTGTAGAAGAAGGAAAGACCTATGACATCGTCATTGAATACAAGCATGGCAATGGTCAGTTTGCGATGTTGCGTGGCGATATCTGCGAACGTATCCTCGTGGATTTCAACGACCTGGCCAAAGAGGCTGGTGAGGCTGATGCCATCATCATTATTGGTGGTATCTCTGCCCAGATGGAGGGTGAAGGTGGCGACAAACAGGATATCGAGTTGCCAAAGGTTCAGCAGATGCTGGTGAAGGCCATGCACCAAACAGGCAAGCCCGTCATCTTCGTCAACTGCTCTGGTTCTGCCATCGCCTTTGGCAGCGTGGAGGGAGAATACGATGCCCTGCTTCAGGCTTGGTACGCAGGACAGGGAGGCTCGAAGGCACTGGCTGACGTGCTCTTTGGTGATTACAACCCTGGTGGCAAGCTGCCCGTGACGTTCTACCGTTCTAACAATGACCTGCCCGATTTCATGGACTACTCGATGAAGAATCGCACCTACCGTTACTTCACAGGTGTACCTCAGTATGCCTTCGGCTATGGCCTGAGCTATACGACGTTTAGTGTTGGCAAGGGGAAAATCACTGCAAAGTCTGCCAAGGCTTCATCCCGTAAGCCCTTCTGTGTTGTGGTTGTTCCCGTCACCAATACTGGCAACCGCGAGGGTACAGAGACCGTACAGATCTACGTGAAGCGTCTCGACGATGCCGGTGCTCCCATCAAAGCGCTGAAAGGCTTCCAGAAATTACAGTTAAAACCCGGTGAGACGAAACAGGCTGTGATAGGCCTTGATGGTGAGGCCTTCGAGTATTACGACGAGACAATCGATGAACTCGCTGTCAAGCCAGGACGCTACCAGATCCTCTATGGCACCTCGTCGCTCGACAAGGATCTGAAGGCTTTGAATTTCACTGTAGAATAAGGGATTGACCTATCGGGCATCGATGCCCCACATCATCTTTTCACGGAGAGTGGTGAAGTAGCGCTGGTCGCTGCGCTTCACCACTTTCACATCGTAGGGCGCACGGCGCAGCGTGAGTTGTGTGCCCTCCTTGCATTTCTCAGAGCGTCCGTCGACAGCTATCAGGAAGTTATGGCTCCGGCTCTCAACGGTCAGGGTAATCTCGGAAGAATCGGAGAGGACTATCGGACGGATGTTCATCGAATGAGGGGCAACAGCCGTCATGGAGAACACCTTTGTTCCGGGCACAATGATTGGTCCGCCATTCGAGAGCGAATAGGCCGTGGAACCCGTTGGCGTACTGATGACGAGACCGTCAGCCTGATAGGTGGTCAGGTATTCACCATTGATGCAGGCTCGGATGGAAATCATCGATGCCGTATCACGCTTCAGGATAGCCACATCGTTCAGGGCACAGTTGTGGCCTTCCAGAGGCTCGCCATCAGTCGTCACCTGGATCAGCGCACGGTTTTCTACCGAGTAGTTCTCCTCGTAGATGGCATCAAGGCACTTCTCGATGTCACTGGGACTGACATCTGCCAGAAATCCCAATCGCCCCATGTTCACACCAAGGATCGGTATCATCTTCTGACGTACACGACTGGCTGCCTTGAGGAATGTACCGTCGCCACCCATGGAGATCACAATGTCGGCATCGAAGTCATCACCCGTGAAAATCTTCGTGGCCTTCACGTCGATCATCTGGTCTCGCTGCAGGAACTCATAGTACTCCTGATCCACATACAACTCTGCCCCATGCTCAGAGAGACAGGAGAGCACTTTCTGTATCGAAGCCGACTTCTTGGTCTGATAGACATTGCCAAAAAGGGCGAATTTCATCCTCCGATGTTCCATAATCATCCGTTTTGGGTGCAAATATAAATAAATTATGGAACACAAAGACACAGAGATACTGAGTTTTTTGTTTTTTTATTAAAATTCTCTATACCTATGTACCTCTCTGTTCATTTTTATTTGTATCTTTGCAGTCAGAAACCCAAAAATAAAAATGATTATGGCAAAAGTTTATGTATTCTTAGCAGACGGCTTCGAGGATGTCGAGGCCCTGATTCCCGTAGACGTACTGCGTCGCGGTGGTGTGGATGTGGTAACGGTGAGTACAAATGGAGAACAGGTCGTAGAGTCTGCACACGGTGTGGGTATTTTAGCCGACGTATTGTTCGAGGATGCCGATTTCTCGGATGCCGACCTGCTGATGCTGCCAGGAGGCATGCCGGGAGCCAGCAACCTGTTTGAGCACCAGGGCGTCTGCGAGGCCCTCATGCAGCAGTTTGAGCAGGGAAAGAAGATATCAGCCATCTGTGCTGCACCGGCTGTCGTTTTGGCTCAGCTGGGTATTCTCGACGGAAAGCAGGCCACCTGCTACCCAGGCTTCGAGCAGATGCTGCAGAACGCAACCTACACGGCAGACCTCGTCACTGTCGACGGACAGATCACCACAGCTGAGGGTCCGGCTGCTGCCTTCCCCTACGCCTATGAACTGCTCTCACAACTTGTCGACAAACAGACCTCTGACCAGATTGCCGAGGGCATGCGTTTCAAACACCTGATGGAAAAGTAAAAAGGTAAAAGTGGACTATATGATAATTGTGGCAGGCGGAAAAGGCCTGCGCATGGGAAGTGACATTCCCAAGCAGTTCCTGCCCATTGGTGGCAAGCCGGTGCTGATGCGGACACTCGGACGATTCCGTGATTACTCCGACGACTTGCAGATCATCCTCGTACTGCCAGAGGCTCAACAGACCTACTGGCACCAGCTCTGTGAGGAATACCACTTCGACGTGAAGTATCAGATTGCCAACGGCGGACAGACGCGCTTCCACTCCGTACAAAACGGACTCGCCCTGATTCCCGATGATGCGGAGGGCGTGGTAGGCGTACACGATGGTGTGCGTCCCTTCCCCAGCGTCGAGGTGATACGTAATTGTTACGAGACGGCCCGTACTGCGAAAGCCGTCATCCCCGTGATTCCCGTTGTCGAAACCGTCAGGGAACTCACGGGGACAGGTACGATGAGTTCTGCCCAGAACTCAGGCGTACCTGTCCCCGTGAGTTCCGTCACCGTGCCAAGAGACAAATACCGGCTGGTACAGACCCCGCAGACTTTCGACATCCAACTGCTGAAGGCCGCCAACCGCCAGCCCTATAACGACGGCTTTACGGACGATGCCTCTGTCGTGGAGAGTTACGGCCATCAGATCACCCTCGTCGACGGCAACCGCGAGAACATCAAGATCACAACCCCCTACGACATTGTCGTAGCGGAGGCCATTATCAATTCTCAATTGTATCATATCAATTGAATATTCTCGATCAGGACATCATGTTCTTGCCGGGTGTAGGGCCCAACCGCAAGAAGATGCTGAGCACCGAACTCGGTATCGAGACCTATGGTGACCTCCTCGAATACTATCCTTACAAGTACGTAGACCGCTCAAAGGTCTATACCATCCATGAGCTGACGGGAGACATGCCTTTCGTTCAAGTGGTAGGCAGAATCATGAGCTTCGAGACTTTCCCCATGGGACCCCGCAAGGAACGGGTCGTTGCCCATTTCACTGACGGAACAGGTATCGCAGACCTCACCTGGTTCAATGGTGGCAAGTACGCCAAGCAGAACTACAAAGTCGGCACTGAATACCTAGTCTTTGGTAAACCCACCGTCTTCAACAACCGCATCAACTTCACCCACCCCGACCTTGACGATGCCGCCAGGGTCGACCTCTCAAGCATGGGGCTCCAGCCTTATTACAACACCACGGAGAAGATGAAGAAGAGGGGCATGAATAGCCGCTGTGTAGAGCGTCTTGTCAAGACGCTCCTCGAAAAACTCCCAACCCTTCCAGAGACACTACCCGACTTCATCATCAGCGAGCACCACCTGTCCGGACGCGACGAGGCATTCCGCACCGTCCACTATCCTCAGGACGCCAGGATGCTGGAGCGGGCCCGTGTACGTCTGAAGTTTGAGGAGCTCTTCTACGTGCAGTTAAATATATTAAGGTACGCGAGTGACCAACGTCGGAAATACCGAGGCTATATCTTCTCAAAAGTGGGTGAAGCCTTCAATACGTTCTATAACCACTATCTGCCCTTCTCACTGACTGAGGCGCAGAAGCGGGTGATTCGCGAGATACGTAAGGACACGGGGTCCGGGCGCCAGATGAACCGACTGTTGCAAGGCGATGTGGGCAGCGGTAAGACCCTTGTGGCACTCATGTCGATGCTCATCGCCATCGACAACGGTTATCAGGCCTGTATCATGGCTCCCACGGAAATTCTGGCAGAGCAGCATCTCCAGACCATCATGGCCTTCCTGAAAGACATGGACATCCGCGTGGCCCTGCTGACAGGTATCGTAAAGGGCAAACGGCGCGAGGAAGTACTCGAAGGCTTGATGGACGGCACCGTCCAGATACTCGTGGGTACCCATGCCGTCATCGAAGACACGGTGCAGTTTGCACGACTCGGCTTTGTGGTCGTCGACGAACAGCACCGTTTCGGCGTAGCCCAGCGCGCCAAGCTCTGGAACAAGAGCCAGAACCCGCCTCATGTGCTGGTGATGACGGCTACCCCCATACCGCGCACCCTCGCCATGACCCTTTACGGCGACCTCGACGTGAGCGTGATCGACGAGTTGCCACCAGGTCGCAAGCCCGTACGCACCACCCATGTCTTCGACTCCCGCATGACCTCGCTCTACGATGGCATCCGCCAGCAGATCCGTGAGGGGCGACAGGTGTACATCGTCTTCCCGCTCATCGAAGAGAGTGAGAAATCAGACCTCAAGAACCTCGAGGACGGCTTCGAAGTGCTGAAACAGGCTTTCCCGGAATTCCGTCTCAGTAAGGTACACGGCCGTATGAAACCCAAGGACAAGGAGGAGGAAATGCAACGGTTCGTCAGTGGCGAGACCCAGATACTCGTCGCCACCACCGTCATTGAGGTCGGCGTAAACGTACCGAATGCCTCCGTGATGGTCATCCTCGATGCCCAGCGCTTCGGACTTGCCCAGCTCCACCAGCTCCGAGGGCGCGTAGGCCGTGGCGCAGACCAGAGCTACTGCATCCTCGTCACCCCCTACAAGCTTAGTGAAGAGACCCGCAAGCGCATCGATATCATGTGCGATACCAACGACGGCTTCCGTATTGCCGAGGCGGACCTGAAGCTCCGGGGCCCTGGCGACCTCGAAGGAACCCAACAGAGCGGCATGGCCTTCGACTTGAAAATTGCAGACATCGCACGCGACGGACAGCTCATTCAGATGGCTCGCGACGAAGCCCAGAAAATCATCGACGACGACCCGGAATGCCAGTCTCCGAAGTACGCAATTCTATGGAACCGACTCCGTCAGCTTCGTAAAACCAACATCAATTGGGCTGCCATTTCTTAGTGTGTGCGCAAACGCGCAAAGTGTTAAATAAACACTAAACTATGTTAACGAACACATCATTTTTGCTCGTTTTTAGAAAGTTTTTATTAACTTTGCACCGTAATTTTGCTCTTTGCAATTAAAACCGAAACCCAAATGATAACAATTCAGACAATTAAGACAACAGCTTTCGCGGCACTGATGACTCTCATATCCATCCCCTCTCAGGGACAGGATTTGTTGGCTCGTCAGGCTCCCGTCGACCGGAAGATGAAGACTGTTGACTCCATAGCACTCAATAGACTGATCGAGCAGGAAATGTACGAAAACCCGTCAGGTGACCTGTATGAGGAGTGGGACAATATGCTGACCCACTATCAGGGCAGCACACTCCCCGACGAGGCTTCCATCGACCTGCGTGGCTTCTGTATGCCGACACCAAGTCGCGTCATCACCTCTAATTTCGGTGCACGCTGGGGACGCCAGCACAAGGGACTCGACATCAAGGTCTATATTGGCGACACCATCCGCGCAGCATTCAGCGGTAAAGTCCGCATCGTGAAATACGAACCTAAGGGCTATGGAAAATACGTTGTCATCCGCCACTATAATGGACTCGAGACCTATTACGGCCATCTGTCAAAGCAGCTCGTCAGGGAGAACGACGAGGTGAAGGCTGGTGAGCCTATCGGACTCGGAGGCAATACCGGACGCAGTACTGGTTCTCACCTCCATTTCGAGACCCGTCTCTGTGGCGTAGCCCTCAATCCGGCACTGATGTTCGACTTCCGCAACCAGGACGTGACAGGCGACTTCTATAACTTCCGTCGCAACCGCTATGCAGCAGAGTCTGCACAGGCCACACGCCTGCGTGGCGTCAATGGCACCAGCCGCAACAACCGTTTCGACTCCGACGAGGACGACGACTCCGAGCTCGCCATTGCAGCCCCCTCCGCATCGTTCGCACCTGAGGTTCACTTCCACAAGGTCAAGAAGGGTGAGACCCTGCAGGCCATTGCCCGTAAGTGCCACACCACGGTGGATGCCCTCTGCAAGCTGAACCACATCGGCAAGACCAAACGCCTGATGCCAGGCCAGATCCTGAAATACAACTAAACCCCATACATAAGAATCCCGCCCGACAGCGGGATTTTTTGTTAATACAATCGTTACACCACCATATTGACATATCAGATGAGAAAAATCGCTTTATTCGCCTACTGCCTTTGTATGTTCAGCCTGCTGACAGGATGTATAGACAATAAGATCAGTGTAACATTACAACAAATTGATACGCTGATGACAGAACACCCAGACTCAGCCCTCAAACAGCTTGATAGTCTTAGACTGGAAAAGGCAGAATGGCCCAAGTCATTACGTATGCGCTATGACCTTTTGGAGGCCAAGGCCCAGAATAAGGCTTTCATCCCCTTCACTACGGACTCCATCGCCAAGGATTTCACCATATATTACGACAACAACGGCTCAGCCAACGAGCGCATGCTCGCACATTACCTCTTGGGCTGCGCCTACCGAGATTTAGGTGAGGCTCCCCACGCCATCGACTGCTATTTGACAGCTATTTCAAAAGCAGATACGACTGCAAAAGACTGCGATTTCTACACATTAAGCTGTGTATATGCTCAAATGGCAGATATTTACTATCAACAATTGCTTCTATCAAACAATATTGAATCTCTTAAAAAAGCCAGCGGATATGCATTGAGAGCGCATAATCCTTTTTTTGCCATTCTCAATTATCATAAGACATGCAATGCATACATTTTACTAAACAAAACTGATAGTGCAAAAATTGTCATAAACGAAGCCATACGACAATATAGACTAAAAGGGTTTTCACAAAAGGCATTGCAGGCTTTTTCAACATTGATCTATATTTATGTAAACAATCATGAAAATCTCTCTGAAGCTAAGACACTTATGGATGAATACGAAGCAGAATGTAGTTTTTTCGACAAGAACCATGAGTTACCCCCATCTAAGCGCCAATACTATTACTACAAAGGCCAGTATTTTGAAGGTGTCCATCAACTTGATTCTGCAGAATACTATTATAGAAAAGTATATTATCCCCTTATGCCCCCCGTTGCTCAGAACCCTATGTACAAAGGGTTACTGAATGTTTTCACCAAACGCCATCAGACAGACTCCATTGCCAAATACGCAAAATTGTATTGCGATGCAAACGATTCTTCCATTGCCAAGAAAGACCAAGACTTAACTGCCCATATGGCTGCTAATTATAACTATAATCGATATCAGAGACAAGCTTTAGACAATGAACGAAGAGCGCACCATACTCAATTATTATTGATTGGAATACTTATAATAACGTCTGTGACGGCCAGTATTATATATATCAAATGGAATAATAATAAGAAGAAACAGGAAGAACTACGCCAAAAAAAGCAGCAAGAACTTGATGACCTAAAAACTGAGTATGCTAATGCTACGGATAATTATAATAAGAATTTGCACACCCTCCAACTCTTAGACAAAGTTCACCAAGAAGTAATAGCAGCTATTCAGGAGGAACTGAACACTACAAAAAGTGAAACGGAATCTTATAAGTCGAAAATATATGAGATTAACCGTCAATATGAAGATAACAAACAAGAACTGACACAAGAAAACGAGTTCTTGAAAACAAAGATTGAAGAACTGAAACGCCAAGAAGGCATACGGAAACAAATAACAGTCTCACAACAATTCACAAAAACAGAGATTGTAAAGCGTCTGTTCTATCTCGTAGACCATCCTCTTGTAGACATGACAGAAAAAGAATGGCAAGAACTGATTGAAGCAGCCAGTAACTACTACCCAGCTCTGCTTCATGATCTTACTAATTCGCCTAAGATCTCACAACAGGAAGTCAGGACTTGCCTGCTCGTATGCCTGTCACTCCGTGAAAGTGACATTGCACGCTTGACCAAAACATCTGCCCAACGAGTGACTAATTGGAAGGCCGTTATCAACAAAGAGCTGTTCAAAGACTCTTCTGCCCGTTCTCTATACAAGAACCTTACAAATCACTATGAGATTTACACTCTGTAGTTATTATGTATTTCTTTGTATATTTTGATATATTTCTATAACTATCTGTAATATAGACCATTAAACAGACGATTAAACGTTTTTAACGAATCTGTGTGTATTCGCGTGTATTTTTTGTTGTTCTATAATTTGTGCGTTTATACGTAAAACTCTAATTTTGTCACGTACAAATTAATAAACAATATAAAACTATGGTAAAAAAAGGATTATTATGAAAAATGTTCTTTATTTTGTAGGAAGCATGCTAATGATATTACTTATATCTGCGTGCAGCAGTGAGGGGAATAGCTCTGAGTATGAGGATGACAACAATCCACTTGATTCCACAATTGTGTATGCATTGCCAAATACACGTTCGGTGGAACTGACGGAGGAGCAGAAACTGTTTGTTAAAAAAAACAATGACTTTGCCTTCAATTTCTATCGTGCAGTGAATAACGTTTACGGCGGACAAAGTACCATAACCTCTCCGCTTAGTGCAACTTATCTGATGGGAATGATTAACGACGGTGCAGAAGGCATTACAGAACAGGAGATCACCGCCATGCTTGGTTTTGGCAGTGGTGAAAAAAAAGCTGTCAATGAGTTCTGCAAGGCACTCATAGAACAGGCACCACAGACAGACCCTTCGGTAATCCTGCAAATCACAAATCTGATAGCTACAGACAAGAAAGTGGAAATCATGGAACCATTTAGAAAGGATATGGCGGACTATTACCAGGCGGAAGTAACGGCACTTGACTTTACACAACCGTCTGCCACAGACTATTTGAACAAATGGTGCAAGGACAAAACTCAAGGTATGGTTTCGGCCATTGTTGACGAGGTCGATCCAACGACGCTGTTCGCACTAATGAATGCCATCTGTTTCAAGGCACTTTGGACCAATAAGTTCAACAAGGATAATACGAGAGACGAAGAGTTTATCACTCAGGATGGCGGTAAACTGACATTGCCGATGATGTATCAGAGGGTGAATGCCCTCTATGGCGAGAATGACATTTATTCCATGCTTTGCCTGCCCTACGGCAGCTGGGGCTGGAACATGTATATCCTGCTTCCTCACAAAAACAACGGTATTGATGGCCTCATCAACAGCTTGTCAGAGAAGACATGGCTGCAAAGCCTGAATAGCGACAATGCCGTCGTAGACGTGAAGATTCCCAAATTTAAGACCGCCAACAATTTGCCTTTAATGGATATTGTCTCAAGACTGGGTGCTCCATCCATGTTTGAACCAGAAAAGGCTAATCTGTCTGGCATCAGTAAAAACACGAATCCGTTGTATCTCACCAGGATTCAACAGGCTGCAGCCATTGAGGTGTCTGAAGAGGGAACTGAGGCTTCGGCTGTTTCAATTGCTGCCGGTACCATATCATCTCCGATGGATCCATATAAAAAGGTTGATTTCCACTGCAACCGTCCGTTTGTATATATCATTCAGGAAGCCAGCAGCGGAGCAATCTTCTTCATCGGCACATTCCGAGGATAGGATATGCAAATTGATGCCATGACAGACACAGAGCCCTGTTGCTTCTCAGTGCCATCCCATCTTTTGGGGTGGCACTGATAATTTGATAGTAATGGAAAAAACTATACCCTCTGTATTTTTTGATATAAATATTTGGTAGTATGGAAAAATTATCGTATCTTTGCACATAATATATAATGTACAAATCGACGGTTTTACCATTTATACACAATATATGATGCATAACAGATACATATTTGACCCCTATCCTCTGTCTGTTACCATGCAAAGGCTGGCAGAGAACCTGAAAGCCCGGCGCCTGGAGAAAAGAATATCCACCAAGAGCCTTGCAGAGATGAGCGGTGTACCTGCCTCTTCCATTCAGCGCTTTGAGCTGAAACATGCCATATCATTAGAATCTTATGTCAAATTAGCCAAGGCGCTGGGATACTATGAAGAAATATTCCAATTGCTGTCGGAACCCAAATACGACACAATGGAAGAACTGCTGGAGATCAATAAGAACAAAACCAGAAAGCGAGGCGTATGATTAAGGACATTCAGGCTGTCAGCGTCGTGTACCACGGGCAAAAAGTCGGCACATTGTCCATGGGCCCTAAATCCTGTTGTCAGTTTGAGTACGACAATGAATGGCTTACCAGCGGCTTTTCCATTTCTCCACTCAAACTACCGTTGAAAGCAGGTCTTTTCACTGCCGACTATCTGCCTTTCGATGGCAACTTTGGCATATTCGAAGACAGTCTTCCTGGAGGGTATGGCGAATATCTGCTCAGAAAGGTACTACACCATTCGGGCATAGACTATCGGAGATTGACACCTGTACAGCGGCTGAGCCTCGTAGGCAATTCAGGTATGGGCGCGCTCTGCTATGTCCCAGAGACAAGAATACTTGAGAAGCAGGACATCACTACACTGGACAAGATGCAGCAAATGGCACTTGAAGCATTGTCAGAGATAGGAGGAGACCATGAAGAAGTTCTTTTCTATAATAGTGGAAACTCTGGAGGTGTGCGTCCCAAATGCATCTTTAATGACGAGGAAGGCCATTGGCTTGTCAAGTTCCGTCACACGTATGACCCCAAGAACATCGGACAAATAGAATACCAATACAACGAAGCTGCCCGCCTTGCAGGCATTGACGTACCAGAGTTCAGACTGATGGAGAACAAGTATTTTGCTACCCGACGGTTCGATATCTCAGAAGACGGAACGCGCCTCCACGTAGCAACTGCCAGTGCCTTGTTAAACGAGCCCATCACTCCGCCGAAGATGGACTACTTCAACCTTCTGCAATTGACAGGGTATCTCACACAGTCAGCCAAAGCCGTGGAACAGCAATTCCGCAGGATGGTCTTCAACGACTATGCCGGAAATTACGATGACCATGCCCGCAATTTCAGTTTCATCTATCGAGATAGCAAATGGGAACTTGCTCCCGCTTATGATCTGACCAATGACCAGACACTTGGAGAACACGCAACCACCGTTAACTTCAAGGGACTTCCTTCCGACGAAGACCTGATAGCCATTGGTACAAGTATCCGCATCTCCCGCTCCCGCTGCCTTGAAATAATGAAAGAAGTCAGAAATGCCATTCAATCCCATATAAAGATATGATAAAGACCAGAAAAACTACCATCATACTCTGCCTGATAGCTCTCTTGTGTATGTTCAGCCTGCTGACGGCTTGTGACAGGGATGGCAACCACATGCGGCAACAGCTCGTGGAGTTAGAGAAAGCAAATAATGCTGTACAACCTATGACTAATGACTCACTTGCCGAGGCGCTTGTTAATTATTTCGACAGACACGGCACGTCCAACGAGCGAATGAGAGCCCGTTATATCCTTGGGCGCACCTATTTCTGTATGGGAGAACTACCCCGTGCCTTAGAGATGTATAATGAAGCCATTAGTTGTGCTGACACCACTGCATCAGATTGCGATTATGCCAAATTAAGCAGGATACATGCTCAATGTGCAGCCATTTTTGACCAACAGATTCAGCCACGAAGCCAGATTAAAGTCTTACAGATAGCAGAAATGTGTGCAAGAAAAGCCCGCGACACCTTTATGATAATTGAAAGCTATGCTCAACAGGCAAATGCTTATGAGCAATTAAAGAAAAAAGATTCTGTTATATTAGTAAAAGAAAAGGCTGCAGAAATGTTTAAATCTGTAGGGATGATTGCTGATGCCGCAAGAACAAAAGGTTTGACTATCACATATTTGTTGGATGAAGGAAAAGTTTCTAAAGCAAGGGACATTATTGATGACTATGAGAATTATTCAGGACTTTTTGATTCTATCGGGAATATTGAAAAGGGGCGTGAAATATATTATTACGCAAAAGGAAAGTATTATTTGGCAACTAACCGATTAGATTCTGCTGATTTCTTTTTTAGGAAAGAACTAAAAGAAGGAACGGATTTGAATAACCAAATAGCTGGTTGTAAAGGCCTACAGGAAGTTTATGAACAAATAGGGAATTCTGACTCAGTAGCCAAGTATGCCAACTTAAGCTATGAACTGAACGACTCAGCTTATTCTTTATCAGAGATGCAGAACATTCAGAAGATGCAGGCCTCTTACAATTATAATCACAATAAATATCTTGCCGAGAAAAAAGAATTAGAGGCAGAGAAAGCTTGGCTGATGTTAATCGTCGTGGTACTACTTGCTTCATCTGTGGTATTATTGTTTGCCAAGAAATACCGCGAGTTTAAAAAGGCAGCATTAGATTATCGACTGAGAAATGCTAATATCACTCGTCATTTGAGAAAATTAGCTAAGAGTAATCCCATACAGTATCCAGAATTGGACGATTGGAAGGAACTCCGTTCATTGGTGGAGCGTGAAATCCCTCTTTTCAGGAAAACATTGAATACTAATGAGTACACTCTTACTGATATAGAATATGATGTTTGCCTCGCCATTCGGGTTCATATCTTGCCCATTGAGATTTCAAAACTAAAGAAATGCTCTCCATCCTATATTACCAACATCCGAAAAAATCTCCTGCTCAAAATCTTTAAGAGGGAAGGCAATGCAGATGATTTTGACGAAGAAATCGTCAAAATTGGAAATAAGCCAAAGCATAAAATTGCTTCATTGAAGATTGTGAAATCATTTTTCAGACGTTTTTTAGACTGATATTCCCTTTTCTCATAACTTTGTAGGCAATAAAATCACACATTAATTTGTAATGATATGAAAAAAAGATATAATACGATTCAAGGTATAATTCTCCTATCCTCAATTGTAATTATCTTCTTAATCTCATGTGATAATTCAGGGGATTCTTTCAAATGGTCTGGAGGTGACGGCCTGTATTTTATTCACAGACCATCAGAAAAAGTATACGCTTACGGGAATGCTTTTAATGCAGATACTGTAATCTCCTGCGCAGATTTATTCATAGTTGTAACAAGCTTACATAAAGAAGTTCCTGGCTATTCACAACCCCAATTATACTCTATCAAAGGAGATAAGGAAATGGAAAACCAAATTAGGGATTTTCTTGATCCGAATGGGACTCTGTATCCTGGAGGCATGGTTACAACTCCCATAGAATATAGAACTGAGGTTTGCAAATCTATTCGCATAACATTGCACGACAAGGACAGTATCTTCTTGTCAGATATAACAGACTTGGCTCGATTCTATTTTGCAGGATGGCGATTTGAAGAAGTATCTTATCTTGCCCGGTTGTTATTTACCTCAGACAAAAAATTGATTGGGACTATCAAGATTGGCTCAACCATTAGTGAATATTTGTCTTATCACCCGATGATATTTGCCCAATCCCATTTCTTCTTCCCCAAATTGAATAAAAATATCTTTGATAATGGCAATTACGCAAAAGTTGAGATAGAATTGGAAAATGACACAACACTGGTTGCATATACATCTAAATATGAAACGAGTTTTCTGAATGACACAGTTTATTATGGCAACCCATAAAATAGTTTTTTTGTTACTTTCCTACCCAAGATATCATAAAATTCAACGATGAAATCGGCAAAATTGGAAATAATCCAAAGCATGAAATTGCTTCATTGAAGATTGTGAAATCATTTTTCAGACGTTTTTTAGACTGAAATCCCATTTTCTCATAACTTTGTAAACGATAAATTCTATTATTAATTTAAACTTATGAAGTTATGAGAAAAATATTATTAATGTTGGTCTTTGTGTTGGGTGGGATTCTTCTTGGAAATGCTTACGCTCAGTCACCTCAAAACATCCCTATGCAGATTATTCGGCAAGGGGGAGCTAGTAATGGTAATACTTTGGCACCTCCTCACCCTTGGTACATTACACAGTTAGGTCATGTTTTAACATTACCGACAACTCCAGTTGATTACACATTGGAGTTATGGGATGAAGACGAGATTGTTTATTATACTTATCTGCCTGCTGGAACTACACAGGTGATCATCCCATCAACCATTACAGGTGATTTTGAAATACGCCTCGTCGCAGACACCTATTATTTTAGAGGTTATTTAACCTTATAAATATGCAAATTGTGAAAATTATGAAGAAAAGTTTTATTTCCATAATGGTCATCGCATTGATGACCGCATGTACAAATCAAGAAACGATTGAATCTGTTCCTGTATTGCCAGAACAGTCAACAGTAAATAACAATATCCGCAGCTATGAAGATGCGCTAAAGATTGCGCAGTCATCCATTGCTATGCTGGAAAGTTCAAAAGCATCCTCACGAGGAATCTCTACAGGTCGTAAAATCGATTTAAACAAGAGCAAAGTCGTGACACTTGATAACAAAACACGTTCTGATGCAGGAATCAAAGATACTCTTATCTATGTTTTCAATTTTGAGAACAACGAGGGTTTTTCTCTGATATCAGCCTCTAGGCATACCGAGCCCATACTTGCTGTAACAGAGAAGGGACATTGCGATGTTGACAAGCCTTCTGAAGTTGAAGGATTCAACTTATTCATGAATATGGCGAAACAATATGTATCCAGATCATATGACAGGGGAGAAATAGATACCACAGAATTAATATATGAAGAAGTATATGAATTCATAAACCGAACTTATACGGGGCCTTATTTGGAAGTAACATGGGGAGACAAATACCCTGATGCAGAGTTGATCTCTCTTAACTATTGTGGCTGTGTACCGACGGCGATAGCACAAGTTTTTTCGTACTATGGAATTCCTAGTACAATGAATTTGACTTATGCAGGTAGAGATAAGTCTTCCCAAACATTTAACTGGAATGCGATGAAACAGCATCGAATTGGTTATAATATCGCATCCTGTAATACTGATGATCACCCATGTGATACTGCAGTGCATAAAAGTATTAGCCGTTTATTTATGCAAATAAGGGAAGATTTGAACCTTAATGCAAATAATAGTATTTCGTCTTCTATCTATTATTTTTCAGATAACGTACGATATCATGGATATAAAAAAGTAAACAACGAAGATATTATACCTTTTTCTAATGTGAATATCGATTCTTTGCTTAATAATGGTCATATAATGATTTTACAAGGTTGGATAGAACCATTTAATGCACATGCATGGGTGTTGGATGGATACCTAAAAGCAACTAGAAGGACATATGCATATACACATCACGCAGGAGATCCTAATTGGACATTAGAATTTATATCGGATTCTCCTAATCAAGAGAAGTTTTGTCACTATAATTGGGGATGGGGTGGTAACTGTAATGGGTATTATAGCTACAACGTATTTAATGTTTCAGAGTGTGATATTCCTGATATTGCTCCAAACACCAGTCCTTATTACTTTTACAATGTAGAGGTCTTGGTTCCATATCCCGATGATGTGTAATGTATGTTAATATTAAGCCTATCTCTGTAACTATTTCTTGGTTCAATCGTTAATATAAAGAAAATATTAATTAAAAGATGCGGAATAAAATTATAAAGTATCTTATCGGTCTATTGATTATGATGGTATTCGCAGCATGTGCTGGTGATGTTCGTCCTTGGAGGGGAGTTGATGACACACCCATTGTTCTCAATATACAGATAAAGGATGTTGATGGTGTTGATTTGCTTGATTACACGAAAGCCGAGACATTTCTAAGTAATATTGTTGTTACATACGAAGATGTGGCTTATCATATTGGCACAAATTCTATCACTATCCCTTACCAAGGGCCTCAACCATTTGTTGTGAGTGTCGGAATCACGGGTTACATGAATTTATACGGCTATTGGCTGCATTTTGGCGGTTTCTGCGGAATAGAAGGTGTTGAAAACCGTACTTTCGGTCTTGCTGTCGGAGAGGGGCGGAAAATTAACCTGAGTTATACAAACGAGGTTCATTATGCTGAAGGAGAAATTGATGGTTATAGTATCCGCCGCTTTTACGTGAATGGGACGGAAGTGACAGATGATGAGGGACGATGTGGACGCTTCCACTTTCTGTATCATTCGTCAGGGGAACTGGAATATGTTCCAAGTGAAACCAAGTTCAAGCCCTATTGATGCCATGACTGACACAGAGCCTTGTTGCTTCTCAGTGCCATCGCTTAACCGAGATGGCACTGATTAAGTTAATAAAATATAAAAGATGGGTCATATCGCGCAAGGTTTGCGGATTTATCAGTTTATAATATAGATTACGTTAATGTAAATATACCAATATGAGAAAGAAGCGTTTTTGGAGAAGATTGATGATGCCGGTTCTGTTGATGGGCATTTGTATGGTTATGACTTCATGCAGTAGCGATGACGAAAAGTCTTGCTATTGTGAGGATAATATTATTTCAACAGTCAATGATCTGACAGGAACAATGCATTACAATTCTTTAAGTGATCGCTGGTATATCATGACGGCAGAACCACGAACAATAGATTCCGTCACTAACTATTATCCTAAAGGATTATCAAAAGAATTCCAGGTAGAAGGCATGAAAGTTACCTTCTCCGGCGATCTGTATCATTATCAAAATGATCCGTCTTTGGTTCCTTCCAGTTATGAAGAATATTGTATTGATTTATTGGATATATCTGGCGATAAATAACGCGCGCATGCGTATGTAGGGTTATGCGGAAAAGAAGTGACCCTTCTAACCCTCGTGACCCCTAACTGTATTTTGCGTTGGGGGTCATGAGGGGCAGAAGGGTCGGATCATTTTAGAGTATAACTCCAATGGTCGTAGCAAAGATTCCAGCCCTTGGAATTTTTGCTACGACCATTGGAATTTCAGATACTGCTATTGTATTATTTCAGCTGATTGATAAGGTACTTCGAGACGATGTCGGTCGTGCGGTAGATGTTCTGTGAGAAACCATGATCGAAATACTCCTGAAGCACATACTGGCTTTGGGGCCATATCTGGTGGAAACGCTCACCATAGGTGTAGGGCACCACGCGGTCTGCATTGCCGTGGATGATCAGGGCCGGGCCCTGATACTTCGCTGCCGTTTCGTAGATTGGCAGGCTGAAGGCGGTCGTGATATATTTGCCGCCCAGTTTCAGACCACCCCAGAGTTCCACGTACTCACCAGGATCAAGCGGGTCGTACGTCTTGCCCATCGTGTTGCCACGGATGGCATCATCGCGCAGTACGGCTGCCGGTGCCATCAGGACTACGGTCTTGAAAGCAGGCTCGCCAAGCTCCTCACTGAGTAGTCCAGCCGTCATGGCAGCCACGACACCGCCCTGAGAATGGCCTGCGATGGCCAGGTCGCTGACATAGCGTAGATCGCGTACATATTCAACCACCTTCTTGGCATCCTCGATCTCATTGGGAACAGTCATATCCTTAAATTCACCCTCGCTCTCGCCATGTCCGTTGAAGTCGAAACGGATACTGGCAATGCCATGAGCCTGCAGAGTGTCACAGACGAGCTCGAACAGCGGGCCGTCCTTCGTCCCACTGAAGCCATGACAGAACACGACCATCGGGCATCGCTCCCCCTGTTTCAGTTCCGGCTTCTGGATCAGGGCCATCAGCTTGCCGTGATCACCGTCGATGCTGACGCGCTCTCCTTTCGCGGCTGCGACATACTTCCCCGAGGTCAATTCCTTCAGGTATTTGTCGACCTTATAGGTCAAAACCGTGGAGAGAGCCACCTTGCCGTCGGCACCAACGACCACCATCGAGGGTATCCACTTCACACCGTATGCCTTGGCGATATCCGTCTCCTTGAACTTCTTCAACTCGCTCACCTGCGGGTATTCGATGCCGAACTTCTCAATGGCCTTCTTCCAAGCCTCCACATCCGTATCCATGGAGATGCCCAGGAACTCGATGCCCTTCTGGCGGTACTCCTGATACAAACGTACCACCTCGGGCGCATCCTTGCGGCAGTCAGGACACCACGATGCCCAGAAATCGAGCACGACGGTCTTGCCCTTGGCCCATTTCGAGAACTGGAAATTCTTGCCGTCAGGGGTCTTCATCTTGAAATCCGGAGCCACCGTACCCGGCTTGATCAACTCGGTTGCATACTTGGCATCAAAGTCCGACTGCTGGGACTGCGCCTTCATTTCTGCCGATACTCCAATGAGGAGCAGGACAGCCCAAAAAAACTTTCTTTTCATATTTCGCATATTTTTCTGCAAAAATACAAATAATCTGAGAAATAATTCCTATCTTTGCAGAAAATTTAAACTAAAAACTTATGTACGACAGAGAAAGAGGGCTTTACATCGCCCACTGCGCCAACGGAGCGCTAAGCATTACAAGTAAGATGGCTAACCGTCATGGACTCATTGCGGGAGCCACGGGTACAGGAAAGACCGTCACCCTGCAGGTCATGGCTGAGACATTCTGTCAGGCAGGCATACCCTGCTTCATGGCTGATATGAAGGGAGACCTTTCAGGCATCTCACAGGTAGGAAAGATGAGCGGCTTCATCGAGAAGCGTCTGCCTGAGTTCGGCATCGAGGATCCTGTGTTCCAGAGCTGTCCCGTCAGATTCTACGACGTCTTCGGTGAGCAGGGCCATCCCATGCGCGCCACCATCTCACAGATGGGACCACAGCTGCTCTCACGCCTGCTGCAACTCAACGAGACGCAGGACGGAGTGCTGAACATCGTGTTCCGCATAGCCGACGAGCGCGGACTGCTGCTCGACGACCTGAAGGATCTGCGCTCAATGCTCGACTGGGTGGCACAGCATGCGAAGGAGTACACCACGAAATACGGCATGATCTCCACAGCCACCGTAGGCGCCATCCAGCGTTCCCTGCTGCAGCTGGAGAATCAGGGAGCCGACAAGTTCTTCGGCCTGCCCTCGTTCGATATCAACGACCTGATGCAGGTGGAAGGCGGCAAGGGTGTGATGAGCGTGCTGGCAGCCGACAAGCTGATGATGCAGCCCAAGCTCTACTCCACATTCCTGCTCTGGCTCCTGAGTGAGCTCTACTCCACCCTGCCCGAAGTGGGCGACCTGCCCCAGCCCAAGCTCGTGTTCTTCTTCGACGAGGCCCACATGCTGTTTACGGATACCAGCAAGGCACTGCTCGACAAGATTGAGCAGGTCATCCGCCTCATCCGCTCCAAGGGCGTGGGCATCTACTTCATCACCCAGAGTCCGACAGACATCCCTGAGAATATCCTCGGACAACTTGGCAACCGCGTGCAGCATGCCCTGCGTGCCTATACGCCGAAGGACCAGAAGGCCGTGAAGACCGCTGCCGACACCTTCCGTGCCAATCCGGAATTCAAGACCGACGAGGCCATCATGAATCTGGAGACCGGCGAGGCCCTCGTCAGCTTCCTCGACGAGAAAGGTGCCCCGAGCATGGTGGAGCGTGCCAAGATACTATTCCCGCTGTCGCAGATTGGAGCCGTCACTGAGGGTCAGCGTCAGGACATTATCCGCCAGAGCCGCATCTATAAGAAATACGACGACCCCATCGAGCGTGACAGCGCGTTCGAACAGCTCATTGCCGATGCGGAGAGACAGCTTGCGGAGACAAAGCAGCAGGAAACGGAAATCGACATCCCAAAGCCGGAAGCTACCAAGGCCGAGAAGAAGAAGGCCGGTATGATGGGTAAGGTCTGGAAGGCCGTTCTGACAGCCGTCACCTCCACTCTCGCTACCATCCTCGGCACCTATATCAGCGACAAGGTAACAGGCAAGAAGACCAAGTCGAAGACATCGACCACAGGTCGTGTGGTGAAGAATGCCACCAGTGCTGCCACACGTACCATCACTAAGGAACTGACGCGTGACATCCTCGGCAATCTTGTGAAATAAGACCAGTCAGCCATGTTCGCCCTATGCATATAAACCTATCAAGAGCAATCGCATTTGCTCTGATAGGTTTTATGGTATCTATTGGCGCAATGGCTAAGGAAACAGTTGCCGACAGTACGAAGAACTCTTCTGGCGACAGCAACAGGAACGTGCTGATGAATGCGGATTTCGCTTCACAGCCACGACAGATATCCTTAGGTCTGCCCATTTCAGGCTATGCCTACATTTTCGAGGACGGACTACCCGTGTCATATTACAATTACCAGGTCTACCCCTACAAGTCCTGGCATAATGGTGTCAGCCTTGAGTCTGTGCGGACAATGGGCCCACAGGACATGGTACTGAAGTATGGTGTCATCACCTATAGTGTCGACAGCAAGTCGAAACTGGCAGGCGACAAGTTCGATGGTAAGGTGAACTACACCTTCAATCATTATGGCCGACAGATGGTGGATGCCAATGTATCTGCGCCTGTTGGCAAGGGATGGGGCATCAGCATCGGCACCTACCACAACTTCGACCCCGGCAGCAACCACCTCGATATGACCAGTCTGCAGGAGAGTACCCATTTCTATAAGGCGGCCCTCTCCAAGACTTGGAACGAAGGTCGGGGAAAGGCAGGCCTTATCTACCAGTATTCACAGTTCAAGGAGATCGTCGAGAACTTTGGCCCCTTTATCTTCGTGGGCGACGGCAGCGTGAAGGCGTACGAGGGATTCAAGTTGGGCATAGACCAATACCGTCCCGCCAACAATATGGTGAAGTATCTGGATGTGGTGACTGGGAAGATGGAGGAACAGGATATCGATGATGCGAACATCAACAAGGTACACAATGTGAACTTTATCCTGGATTACAACTGGGACAACGGCATCAAGCTGGCCATCCACAGCAAATACAAACATGGTCACTCCTTCCGTTCCTGTCCTACGGTGATGGGTGTGAGTGAAGCCACAGAAGGCAGTGGCTATACCTACGAGGACGGAACACCTTACGTGGGTAAAGTCCAGACGCGCCGTATGCTGCATTTCGACGGTCTCGAGCACTCCTGGATGACCAATGCCGCACTGACGGGTACGTCTAAGGACTATCGTCATTCATGGCGAGCAGAGATCGACTACTGGTTGAATCACGGCGGCGTCAACACCTCCATGTATCTCCTCGGACACGAAGTTAAGAAAGACCCGAAGCAGTTGCTGCTCAACGGCAGCGAGGGCTATGCCTATAACTCCTATGCCGAGTATTACGACGGACATGAGCATAAACTGTTTGGCTTGTTGTCCGACCAGTGGACCGTCTCCCGTCGACTATGGCTCTATGCAGGCTTAAGGGCTGAGTTCATCAACGTGCGGGGCAACGCTGCCAACGATGTCTGTGAGGGCAATGCCCGTCATGTGGGCTTCAGCCTGGCAGACGACGGTGTTGTCAAGAACCACTTCAACGACAGCCACTTCAACTATGCCTTGACTGGTAGTACGCGTTTTGCACTGGTGCCGGGCTTCGGCTTGCAGGCAGAATTCTCCACTGCCACCCTCCACTCACAACTGTTCCATTACGGCACATACAACTATCCTTCCCAGGAGAGCATGCCGACCAGTTATTTCCGAAGCGGCATCTATTGGAAGAACAAGTGGATAGACCTCACCTCACAGATGACCTACATCACCATGAAGAACTCCGAGGAGCGTCCCAATCTCAGCCATGTGCTGACGAAAGATGTTGGTGACATGAAGGCTGGCATGAGCGAGTCGTTCACCACACCCTATTACTACGACATGTCTACACTCGGTTGGCTGACGGATGCCGTGATCACCCCCACCGACGGTCTGAACATCCACGTGATGTTCACCATCCGTGATCCCAGATACAAGAACTTCAAGATCACCCCCACCTTCAGCGACGGCGTGACGGAAGAGTACGACTTCACCGACAAGACCATCACCGCCCTCTCGAAGATGGAACTGGAGATTGAGCCGTCCTACCGTTTCCGCAACTGGCGTGTATGGCTGAGTGCGCGGTATTTCAGCAGACAATACGTCAACAAGACCAACACGCTGTATTTCAATGGGCGCTGGGAGACCTTTGGCGGTGTAGAATACAAGCTGGGACGTCATCTGAGTTTTGCAGCCAGCGTTGTGAATATCCTGAATCAGAAAGGAGCTAGCGGCAAGATCAACTCTGCCGATCTGATTACCGATCCCGCCCTTTACGAAAACTACGTCATGTCAGGAACGTTCATCCGCCCCTTTACGTTTGAGTTCACCACCAAACTAAGTTTCTAAACCCGCTCCTCACAAACCGTATAGACATAGCGGTCGTTCTCTACGGTAGTATATCGGAATCGTTGTATATCGATCACGTTCTTCATATCGTTACTGATGCCTGTCCCAATGAATTTCATCGTGGCCTCCTTCATCGTCCACAGGCGGATAAAGGTGGCGGCAGGATTATCGGAACCCTCTATCTCGCGCACCTCCTTGTCATTCATCGTATAGCGCACGAGATTCTCCTTATATTCACGAATACTCTCCACATCGACACCTACGGGATTGTCGCTGATGGCGCAGACAGCCGCCTCCTTGCAATGGCTCAGGTTGAAGAATATCTCAGGATGCCCGGCGATTGAGGGCTTGCCATGCTCGTTGTATTCAAAAAGGGGATTTTCCGTGATGCCGTATGTCTCGCGCAGTCCCTGTTTCAGCAGCTGATAGGCTAACACACAGAGCCGCTGGCCCTGTTCATGCCTGAACTTCAGTGCCTGCCCGCGCCGCTGCTCCGAAATATCCCCCAGCGCCGCCTCCAGGTCAAAACCCCATATATCCTCACCTAATAGAATCCTCATCTTCTCCCCCTCTCACTTTCTCACTCTATCCCTACTTCCGGCATAGGAATCTTCCTGTTCGCATTTTCCTTCGCCCCGAGGGCAATGAGCTCCTGCCCCTTCTGCACCACACTCTGGCGCCCTGTGAGGAGCTTGTTGTTGGTACTGTCGTATGCCTTCTGCACGGCCTGGAGCTTCTCGCCCAAGTCATTATACCGTTTGATGAAGTCACCCAGACGGTCGAGCAGCTGCTCAGCCAGCCCATACACCCGCTCCTGATTCTCGGCCTGCTGGTTCTGCACCCAGGCGATATGAATCATGTGGAGGATACCCAGCAGGTTCTGTTCACCCGTCACGAACACCTTCTTCTCAAACGCCTCGCGCCAGAGCGTCGGATCATTCGCCAGAGCCAGTTGCAGCGACGACTCGAAGGGCACGAACATGATAACGAAGTCCACCGTCTCACGTCCGTTCTTGATGTATTTCGAATAGTCCTTTCGGGCCAGCTCGTTGACATGCTGCCGCACGCTCTTGATATGATCCTGCAAGTAACGCTCCTTCTCTTCGGGCGTCTCCGCGTTGACATATTTTTCGTAGGCCACAAGCGACACCTTGGAGTCGATGATGGCATCCTGACCCTGCGGATAGTGCAGGATGACGTCGGGCTGCATCTCGCGCCCCGTCTCATCGTTCTTCAGCGGACGGCCCAGTTCGTCGCGCAGCCTGGCCTGCACCTCGTAATGAGTGCCTTCTGTCAGTCCCTGACTGGCCAGCAGGTCTCCGAGGATGATCTCTCCCATGTTACCGCTCACCTTGTTATCACGGCGCAATACGTTCGTCAGACTCTCTGCCCGTTCACCGAGCTGCTGGGTCTGTTCGATCATGAGCTTGATCTGGGCGGCAAAACTGGCAGAATAGCCCGCCGACTTCTCGTCGTTCTCATGAATGGCCTTGCGCACCTCGGCCATCACCTCCTTCAGCGGCTGGGTAATGCCCATCATGGCTTCCGTGTTCGACTCCTTCAACTTCGAGGCACTGGTCTCCATCAGTTGCTGGGCCATGTTCTTAAACCGTTCCTCATGGCGCTTCAGCTCCTCGCTCATCTGCTGTCTGACCAGTTCCAGCTCACGTCCTTGCGACTCCGCCTTGGCGTGAAGCGTTCTGTTCTCTGCCTCCAGATGGTTCACCCGGCTGGTGGCGGCCGAAAGCTGTTCGCCCTTCATCGAGAGTTCGATATCCTTCTTGCCGCCCTCAATGCGGAGCACGTCCATCTTGCGGTCCATCAGCAGATAAAGCACCACGGCACCTACCACAACTCCTATAATTATATATACTGCAATCATCATATTCTGTTAATTTTGTTGCAAAAATACAAATAATTCTGCATTATGCATGATTTATTATGAATTATTTGTATATTTGCACCAAAGAAACCATTTATCAATCACTAAAACATTAAAGTTATGGATTACAAGATTATCGACATTGAAGGTGTTGGCGACGTTTATGCAGAGAAGCTGGTTGCCGCAGGTATTAACAAGGTAAGCGAACTGCTTGAGAAGTGTGCAGACCCCAAGGGCCGCAAGGAACTGGCAGAGGCCACTGAGATCAGCGAGAAACTGATTCTGCGCTGGACGAACCATGCCGACCTGTTCCGCATCAACGGCGTAGGCCCCCAGTTTGCAGAGTTGCTCGAGAAGGCAGGTGTCGACACCGTCAAGGAGTTCCGTCACCGCGTGGCAGAGAACCTGCAGCCGAAGCTTGCTGAGATCAATGAGGAGTTCCACATCTGCGGACGTACTCCCGCCCTTTCCGAGGTTCAGAAGATGATCGACCAGGCCAAGGAGCTGGAGCCGAAGATGACGTACTAACAACGTTTAGAATGCCTTGAGTGTGAAGCCTGCCACAAAGTAGAACTGCTGTTCACTGGGGTTGGCAATAAGCCTGCCGAAGATGGGCAGGGAGAAGGAATCAGTGATACGGATATCCTTGGTTATGCCCAGCGAGATATTAGTCACAGCAAAGTCGCTGGCTTCATAATAGGCAGCTTTCCAGGGCACGATGCCTACGGAAGCTTCCCATTCGCAGGTGGCGAGGGTGAAGGGTGCCGTCAGTTCCAGATAGGAACTATAGGTGCGCTTCCCATCGTCCTCTGAAAAGTCGTTGCCGGCAAAGACTGTCTGCCATGACACGCCGAAACATCCGAAGTCGTAACCCACGAAGGCTTCAAAGGCATGACCGGTTTCGGGTGTCTTATAGTAGAAGTAGCGACTGTCGTTGTTGTCAGACCAATAGTCAATGACTCCAAGTGACAGCCCGCCCGTCTCGTACGATAGTGTGAGGTCTACCTCGCGAGTGTCTTCAGAGTCGAGGCCTACGTTTCCCCATGCCGACAGGCGCAGTCCTTTCCAGCCGAGTGCCATCTCCGGCTGCACCGAGATATGTCCCAGATTGAGACCACGCCAGATATACTGAGAAACGACATCTGCCTGCAGCTCTACAGACAGGGAGTCTTGTGCCCGCATCGCCTGTGGTGAAGCAAGACAGAGAAAAGCAACAATCCACTTTACATTCTTCATCATAGCCTGATATCACCTTATTTCGATGCAAAGATAATACTTTTTTTTGAATTAACCTCCGAAAGTTGGATAAAGTGCGCCAAATGGGGGAAGGATTGATTAAAAAGTGTTAATTTATAAAACTTTATGGAATTTACTTGTTTGTTTCACAATTTAAACGTATCTTTGCATCATCATTACTAATTAATTTGTATAACTCACTTTTTATTAACACTAATATTTAACTTATGGCAAAAAACTATTACCAGCCCCCTTCGTTTTCAGACAAAGGTATTAAGCTGTTGAAAGCTGCTATCCTGGCGCTTGCGCTGGTTAGCATGCCGCAGTCTATCATGGCTGAAACGAGCAAGAGCCAAGCTGTGGAACAGACAGGCTCTTTCCGTGGTACCGTTGTTGATCAGAATGGCGAGCCGCTTATCGGTGTGTCCATCCTGGTACAAGGCTCGACAATCGGTACTGTAACCGACTTTGACGGTAACTTCTCTCTGGATGTTGCCCAAGGTAAGACGCTGGAGGTTTCCTACGTGGGATACACCTCTCAGAAAGTGGTTGTGAACGGCTCTTCCATCAAGATCGTCCTGAAGGAAGACGCCATGAAGCTCGATGAGCTGGTTGTCGTGGGATACGGTACCCAGAAGAAGGCCAACCTGACGGGTTCCGTAGCTAACGTGGACAACAAGCTGTTGGAGAACCGTCCGCTGACGAACCTGTCGTCAGGTCTCGCAGGTCTGCTCCCAGGTGTTTCCGTACTCCAGAACTCCGGTCAGCCGGGTATGGACGTCGGTAACATCAACATCCGTGGTATCGGTACGTTCAATGAGTCTGGACCGCTGGTGATCATCGACGGGTTCGAGGGCTCGATGAACGACGTGAACCCGAACGATGTGGAGTCGATCTCCGTGCTGAAGGACGCTGCCTCCAGTGCCATCTACGGATCGAAAGCTGCTAACGGCGTTATCCTCATCACCACCAAGCGTGGTAAGAGCGGTAAGGCTACGGTGACCTATCAGGGACTCTTCGGTCTCACCAGTGCTACGGACTATCCTCACTACATGAGCTCCGGCCGCATCGCCGAGGTCTGGAACAAGGTGAACCAGAGCGTGGGCGTGGCCGACAGATTCACACAGGAGGAGATCAACAAGTTCAAGAATGGCTCTGATCCTGACAACTACGCCAACACCGACTGGCAGGACCTGCTTTACAAGACCGGTAAGCAGACTCAGCACAACGTGACGCTCTCGGGCGGTAACGACACTGCGAAGTACCTGGCCAGCGTAGGCTACCTCTATCAGGACGGTATCGTGGACAACTACGACAAGAATCAGGTGAGCGCACGCGTGAACGTCGACATCAACCCCTTCGACAAGCTGGAGACAAGCTGGAGCATCAACTTCATGCGCCAGGACATCAACGAGCCGATGCCTTCTTACAACAGTTCGACAAGCGGTGGTGAGGGTGCCGACGCCTTCGGTTCTTCTAACTCCGTGTACCAGATTTTCCGTCAGATCAACGTGATCAGCCCGATGGTGCCTTATAAGTACAGCGACGGCTCTTACGGCTCCATCTCCGACGGTAACCCTATCGCATGGGTGGAGAGCGGTGCCAACGGTAACACCATCAAGAACAACCTGCAGGCCATCGGTAGTGCGAAGTACTACTTCTTCCCCTTCCTCTCCGTGAAGGCTGCCCTGGCTTATACCCGTAATACCAACGAGTATGCTGCCCACAACCTCCGCGTGAAGTACCACTCCGGTTCTCAGGGTGTGACCGAGACGGCATTCACCACAAACAACTACGAGCGCACCGTGCTGGATGTGACTCCTGAGTTTGTGAAGAGCTTCGGCGGCCATAACCTCGACGTGCTGGCCGGATACCACGCTGAGCTCTACAAGTACCGCTACAACAGAACCTACCGTACGGACATGGCCAACGACGTGCTGACCGACATCAACGCCGGTTCTTCGTCTACCGCCAAGGCTGAGGGTTATACCCGCGAGCTCGCCATGATCTCATGGTTCGGCCGTTTCGCCTATAACTACTTGGGCCGCTACCTCTTCGAGGCCAACGCCCGTTACGACGGTTCTTCACGCTTTACCGGCGACAACAAATGGGGATTCTTCCCATCGTTCTCCGCTGGATGGCGTTTCAGCGACGAGGCCTTCTGGGCTCCGCTGAGAAACGTGATCTCTAACGCCAAGCTGCGCCTCTCTTGGGGTAAGCTCGGTAACCAGGAGATCGGTTCATTCTATCCCACCATCACACAGATGTCACTGGGCTACGGAACGATCATCGACGGCAAGTACGTGAACGGTACGGTGACCCGCAACGCCGTGAACAAGGATCTGCAGTGGGAGGCCACGAAGACCATGGGTATCGGTCTGGATATCAACATCTGGAAGCTGGCCTGTGTATTCGACTGGTATGAGAAGACCACGACGGGTATCTTGATGACGGTGGATGTTCCCGCCGTATATGCCCTGAGCAACTACTATGACAACATCGGTAAGGTAAGGAACCGTGGTTTCGAGTTCGGTATCGAGTACAACGACCACTACGGTGACTTCTCTTGGGGCGCAGGCGTCAACGGCTGCTACAACGTGAACGAGGTGATGAACCTGGGTGTCGACGTGAACGGCAATCCCGTGGAGTATCGTGGTGCCAGCGTCGACCAGTCAACAGTACGTAACGTGGTGGGCAAGCCCATGAACCAGTACTACGGCTACGAGGTCGACGGCTTCCTCAAGGAAGGCGAGACCAAGGCTTACGCTGATGGCGGCTGGGCAGACTATGAGGGTAGTGCCATTCGTCGTGCAGGTGACCTAAAGTACGTGGACCAGAACGGTGACGGTATGATCAACAGCGACGACCGTGTCTACCTCGGTTCGATGGATCCGACATTCACCTTCGGTTTCAACATGAACTTCCGTTGGAAGGGTATCGACGCTGTCTGCTTCTTCCAGGGTGCCCTGGGCGGCTACCGCTACATGGCCGACGCCCTCGGTGGACTCGGAACGAGCGACACGAAGCTGAACGTGCTCTGGGAGGACAGCTATATCCTGAAGGGCGAAGGTGCCAAGTACCCGAACCTCGGTGTTCCCGGACAGAACTACAGCGGAAACGGTGGTCAGAACTCCTTCTGGCTGCAGGATGCTTCTTACTGCCGTCTGAAGGAACTGCAGATCGGTTACACGATCCCGCAGAAGATCACCGGCAAGATCGGTATCTCTAACTGCCGTATCTTCTACTCTGGACAGAACCTCCTCACGATTTCAGGCATGATCGACGGCTTCGACCCGGAGGCTCCCTCAGGACGTGGTAACGGATTCCCGCCAACATGTGTGAACTCTATCGGTCTGAACGTCACATTCTAAAACACCGTAATTGAATAGATATGAAAAAGATTATATTTGGCTTAATCGCAGCTGTGAGTATCACTGTTACAAGCTGCTCTGATTTCCTCGAGCGCGCTCCGCAGGATGCCCTGTCGCCGGCTACCTTCTGGCAGACGGAGAGCGACGCTTATCTGGCCCTTGTGGGTACATACAACGGACTGAACAACATCTACCACAACGGTCACTGGACCGGCTACAACTGTGTGATGATGGATGCTCTCTCCGACAACCTCTTCGACTATTTCTCTTGGGAAGGCTACCGCGTGATGACCACTGGTGACATCACCCCGACAAACAACGGTGTGGCAGGAAGCTGGTACCAATTCTCAGACATCCGTGCCTGCAACGAATACCTGGAGATGGAAGGCAACGTCAGCTGGAACTCCTCCGGACTCGAGGAGCAGTACAAGGCTGAGGTGCGCACTATCCGCGCCCTGCTCTACCTCTACCGCTCGAACTGGTACGGTGACTTCCCACTCGTGACAAAGACACTCGACCTGGCGGAGGCTTATGCCCAGCCGCGTACACCGCGTGCCGAGGTGCAGAGCTTCGTCGAGAGTGAGCTCAAGGAATGTGTAGATCACCTGCCCACACGAGCCAGTGTGGCACAGGGACGTATCTGTAAGGAGTTCGCTCAGGGTCTGCTCATGCGTTACTACCTCTGGAAGAGCGACTACGCTAACGCCAAGACCTATGCCCAGGCCATCGTCGACGGTGGCAACCTATCACTGGCCGACGACTTCAGGGCTATGTTCGAGGTAGGTAACCAGTACGACAAGGAGACCATCTTCGACTTCTCGTTCATCAGCAATACGGCGCGTGACCTCTATGGTAACCCGTTCGTGGCTAACGGTGCCCTCGGTGGTTGGTCATCGATCGTGCCTACCGTTGACCTGATGGATGAGTTTGAGTGTATCGACGGAAAGACCATCAAGGAGTCATCGCTCTACGATCCGGAGTATCCGTTCCTGAACCGTGACCCGCGTCTGCGTGTGTCGATGGTTTATCCCGGACAGGTGTACACCGGCTATACAGACGCTCAGAGAGGCTGTTACAACTCACTGCCTGAGCAGATCAACGGCAACAACAACCAGGACTACTGGAACAATGCAGGTAACGCCTCGAAATCGGGTCTGCAGCTGGGTAAGTACTTCCTGGCCAGCAACGTGACTTCCGACGGACTGAGCCACATGACCGTTCACTTCAAGGCCATGCGCTATGCCGAAGTGCTGCTGACGCTCGCCGAGTGTAACATTGAGCAGGGCAACCTGGCCGAGGGTGCTAAATATTTAAATATGGTACGCGAACGTGTAGGCATGCCTGATGTGGCTGTCACCGACCAGTCGACCATGCGTGCCCAAGTGCGCCGCGAGCGTCGTGTAGAGCTTTGCGGTGAGGGCCTGCGTCGTGAGGATATGGTTCGCTGGCAGGTTGATGCCAATGGCAACTGGGTGGCTTCCGGTGGTACGCCATACATTGTATGGAAGTTCCAGAACGCCTTCTGCATCGAGCACCTCGATGGCGACGTGGAGAACCGCAAGGATGCTAACGGCGACTGGGTGGCTCACGTGACAGGCCGCACTGGTGGCGAGTTCGGTGCACCGAAGACAGCCTTCGCACGCGAGAACTTCGCCACGTTCACCAGCAAGAACATCTTCTGGCCTATCAGTCAGGGTACCATCGATGTGAACCCTGCCATCAAACAGACAGAAGGCTACTAATAAGATAGAAGTCAAAAGTGAAAACTGAAAAAGTGAACAAAAACTCTGTAAAGGTTCCGCCCAGCAAGCCCGTTGGGCGGAACTTCCTTTTAACTGCCTTTGGACTCGCTGTCGCGATGCTGATACTTCTTGGCATCCACCTGCAGCAGAGCCAGGAGTACCTTTTCTTTTTCCGTGAGACACTGATGGTGTTCTACTATGATGCCAGCATCATCGCAGAACGTTATCTCGGCGTGGGCGGACCAAGCCTGCTGCTGACCCACTGGCTCATACAGTTCTTTATCCTGAAATACGCGGGAGCCGCCGTCACGGCCCTGCTCGGCACGCTATCGGCACTCATGCTCTGGGGGAGTATGCCACAGCATAGGAAGGCCGTCGTGCTGTTGCCGCTCTGTATCCTGCCGTTTATCTTCCAGTGCCACGCACTCTTCGATATCTACTATGACTATCAGGGTATCGTCGCCTACTTCCTCTTCGCGCTCTTCGCCTACGTCTACAGGCTCCTGTCATACAGGATGAGCCGCCCCAACCAGAAAATCCTATGGGCATCGCTGCTGGCCCTCCTGCTGTTCTACGTGGCAGGTGCCGCAGGATTCCTGTTCTCCATATACGTCCTGATCATCGAACTCACCAACAAACCACTGCAGAGCTGGCGCTTCCTGCTGCCAATAGTCCTCATACTGCTGGCCAGCTACATCTGCATCCAAAGAGGTGTCGTACCCCGCTGGCGTGACGCCACGTCGAACACAGCCTACTACGAGCCCATTCTCGAGGCCACGAACTTCTTCTACACCTCATGGATCATAGTGGGCGTGCTGCCGCTGCTCGTGCCACTCGCTGCCAGCCTGCAGGCGAAGGTGAAACCTCTGCTCACGGTAGCTTGCGCATTCCTGCTGCTTGCAGGTGTCGCAGTATTCTCCAACTGGTCGGCAGAGCGTAACCAGCAGAAGATGTACCCGATGATCGCGATGGACCATTACATCAACCAGCACGACTGGGAGGGTCTGCTGAGGCTGCCCTATACACAGTCGAGCAACTTCATACTGATGAACCGCGTGAACCTGGCTCTCTCCCACTCCGGACGGTTCCTCGACGATTTCTACCACTATCCTCAGATAGCTCCGTACAGCATCCTCACCGAACTGAATGAGCTCGCCCTCGACGTGGAGATCAACACCACGCTGAGTGAACTCTTCTGGCAGATGGACAATATTGCCTCGGCTGATGAGAAGGCCTTCAACAGCTACGAGGGCCTGCGCTACGGCTCTCCCACGAATCTTCAGATGCTCATACGCACAAGTCTCGTCTTCGGACGTTACCAGCAAGCGGAGAAATACATCAAGATGCTTGAGAAGACACGCTTCTATAAGGACTGGGCCACCTCACAGCGCCGTTTCCTCTACAACGACAAGGCGGTGGAGGATGATCCGGAATATGGCAGTAAACGGCGTAGTCTGCCAAAGGACACCCGTGAGTTCATACAGGCCCGTGGGCCATACTACGACCTGCTGCTCACCATCCGTACAAACCCGAAGGCCACCGCTGCCAGGGACTATGCCATCGGCTATCTCCTCCTGGCCAATGACGTGCCACATATCAACAGCTTCATCGAGGAGTTCTACGGTACCGAGGTGATGCCCCAGATGCCGCTGCGACTGCAGGAGGCTGCCGTAGCTGCCAACGAGAAGGACCTCGACTGGTGTCGCAGTCACGGTGTCGACGAGAAGGTCATCGACGACTACCAGATACTGCGTTCCACGCTGCTCCAGACACAGTCGGCCCAGGGTAACGTGCCCGAGGTGCTGATGCGCTGGCGATACACTTACTGGTACTACCTTCTGGTCACCTCTCCGAATATGGCCAAGATGCGAGAAGCCCTGCAACGACGTCAGCAGCAACAAGACTCCCAGCAGATTTCCGCTCACTAAACACCACGACAAAAGATATGAGAAGAACAATCGTTACATGCATCATAACAGCCCTGTTGATCTCCTGTGGACGTGACATCACGCCCAACAGACAGACGGAGCAGGAACCAGATATATTCCCTGACTACGCAGAAGTGACCATCCCCTGTAACATCGCCCCGATGAACTTCCAACTCAACGGTGCCGACAGCATCGACACCCAACTGATCATCGCGGGTGGAGAGACCTCCTTCCAAGTGGAAGGCGAGAAGGGTGATTTCGATATCCCCCTGAAGAAATGGCGGAAACTGCTGAATGCGCAGAAGGGCGGCGATATCACCTTCACCGTCTGCTATCGGGACGGCAAGGAATGGGTGGCCTACAAGCCCTTTAAGATGCACGTCGTGGCCGACTCCATCGACAGTTGGCTCGCCTACCGTCTCATCCCTCCCGGCTATGGTATCTGGAACGCGATGGGCATCTACCAGCGTTGTCTGGAGGACTTTACTGAAAAGGCCATCATGGAAAACCGTCTGACGGAGTATAACTGCATGAACTGCCATTGTTTCCAGAACGGCAACCCGAAGAAGATGTCACTCCATATCCGTGGCCGTCATGGTGGCTCCGTGCTCTGCGAGGGACCGAACGTCTCGAAGATCACCCCACAGATGCCTGAGGGACTGAAAGGCATCGCCTACCCCAACTGGCATCCGACGCACGACCTCATTGCTTTCGCCTCCGACCAGGTGGCTCAGTCGTTCTACGCCAACCACCGTAACCGCATCGAGGTGTACGATACCCGTTCCGATGTGGTCGTCTACGACACGAAGACGGGCATCGCCCATACGGCTCCCTGTATGTCGGATCCTGGTGTCTGGGAGACGTTCCCTGCTTTCTCTGCCGATGGAAAGTCGATCTACTGGATGGCTACAGACACCGTAGCGTCACCCTATCCCATCCACTACGACGGAGCTCACTTCAGCATCGTGCGAACCAGCTTCAACCCGGATAGCTGCACCTTTGGCGAGAAGCCTGACACCATCCTGAACGCCGGTAACACCACAAGCTTCGCATACCCCAGAGAGTCGCCCGACGGACGTTGGATGGTGTACAACAAATACGACTACGGCTACTTCCCCTTGAACCACAAGGAGGGCGATCTCTATATACGCGACATGCAGACGGGTGAGAGTCGTGAGATGACCATCGCCAACACCAAAGATGCAGAGGGTTATCATACCTGGAGCCGTAACAGTCGCTGGCTCGTCTACTCCAGCCGCAGAATGGACGGTCTGTTCGTGCGGGCTTACTTCACCTATATCGATGCTGATGGCAACTGCTCGAAACCCTTCGTGATGCCTCAGCGTCGTCCAAAGCATTTCTACGACAACCAGTTCAACTCCTACAACATCCCCGAGTTCATCACGGGTGAAGTGAGGGTGAGCGGCCACAAGATCGCGGAAACAGTCTGGTAATAAGTAACTTTAGTAAAAACATAAATGAAAAGATGATTACTACTGAACGAGTTTTCAGCATCTTCAGTGAGCTGAATAAAATACCGCGTCCTTCACATCATGAGGAACGAGTGGCCGACTACCTGTGCCAGTTTGCAGAACGACTGAATCTGGCGTATGAACGCGACAAAGAGAACTGCGTGGTCATACGCAAGCCAGCCAGTAAAGGATATGAGGAGCATGAGCCCATTGTGCTGCTGAACCACATGGACATGGTATGTGTGGGCATGAGCGATCCCCTCAACGATCCTATCGAGGCCTACGTAGAGAATGGCTGGATCAAGGCTCGTGGCACATCGTTGGGAGCCGATAACGGCATAGGACTGTCGATGGCACTCGCAGTACTCGAAGATGACAGAATCGGGCATCCGGCTCTGGAAGTCATCACAACGACCAATGAAGAAGACGGCATGTCGGGTGCTTCCAGGCTGAGCAAGGACTTCCTGAAAGGCCGAAAAGTCATCAACCTTGACTCTGAAGACTACGACACCATCACGACGGGTGCCGCAGGAGCCTGCCTGCAGTTCCACCGCATACCGATGAAGCGTGAGCCTGTCCCCCATGGCAAGCATCGCTGGTATCGTATACGTTTCGAGGGGGGACTGGGTGGCCATTCTGGTGTGGATATCAACAAAGGCCGTTGCAGTGCCGTTATTGCCATGTGGGCTGTCTTGGCAGCCATCTACAACGAATACACCTTCCATCTGGCCTCTGTCAACCTTGGTGAAGCCAATGCCTCGATAGCCTCTTCAGCAGAAATCATCATCTGTGTGCCATCTGGCGAGGCTTGCGAGTTTGTCAAGGCGCAGCAAGAGATGATGAACGAATGGCTACGCGAGGAATATCCGCAAGATGCGAAGATGACGTGCAGCATCGAGAAATGCGAGCCGCTTGATTCCGTCATTTCTGCAGAGACCTTTGAGGCGTTGATGAGCTGTCTGGAACAAATACCACAAGGCGTGGTGAAGATGAGCGATGCGATGCCAGGCACGGTAGAGACGTCGAATAACGTCGGACGCATCACGACAGCAGAAGGTGACGGTGAGCACCAGTCGCCCCACATCTTTGTGTCAACCCACACCCGCAGCTTCATCGACGACGATATGGCAGCGCTGAGTCAAGAGATTGCCGACACCTTCAAGCAGCAAGGTGCCGAATCAGAAGTCGTCATGTCGGCTCCGGCCTGGCAGGAGAATCAGCAGTCGCCTTTCCTGCAGCTGGTCAGCAATACGTTCCAGGATGTGCTGGGCTGGCGTCCGCGCATGGTGGCTATGCACTTTGTGCTCGAAGCAGGATTCTTCGTGCAGCATTATCCTGGCATCCAGATTGCCAGTATCGGCCCTCGTATCGTGGAGCCTCACTCAACAAGTGAACGTGTCGAGCTCTCAACCATCGAAGATATCTGGAAAGTTCTCATAGAGTTATTAAAGCGATTATGATGCAAACGCCAAGAACAGTTTTACGGAAGCGACAGCCCGCGAGCACATAGCCCACAAGCAAATAAAATAAAGAGTAGGTATCGACAATGAAAAAATTGTTACTTTTCGCCTCCTTAATGGCTTAGACGAAGATGACGTATAAGGCATAAAAGAAGCAATAAGCGAAGTATTATTCAAAAAAAAATTGTATTTTTGCAGCCAAGTTGTTTATATATAGAAGAGAAAACGATGAAGAAAGTATTATTTTTAGCTGCATTCGTTATCGCAGCAGTGTCGGCAATGGCGCAAAGCCAAGTACAGTATGCCGTTAACGGAACGTATGCTGGAAACGGCAAGAGGGTCTATCTGATAGACGAGTTGACAGAAAAGAAGATCGACAGCGTGGTTGTTGCCGATGGTAAATTTGCTTTCTCAGGCACTGCCGACAAGGACGCCCTGATGGCTGTTAGGGCAAGGAGCAGTAGATGGACTACGCAGTTCTTCAACGACGGTACACCTGTGGTCATTAACCTCAACGACAGCACGCTGAAAGGCTCACAGCAGAACGAGCGCCTGACGAAGATCAACTATGAGATGGAGCAGCCCCGAAAGAGGTTTAGTGACAAAGTCGCCAATATGACAAAGGCGGACATAGAGGCGCATGCGGATGAACTCTCGGACGAGATGAACAAGATGATTACCGAACTGACAACCAGAGCCAACAGGGCGTTTAATGAGGAGCGCAACTCGCTGATACCCGTCGCATTCGCCGGCTATTACTTCTTTGAGAATGGCGTGGAGGCTTACGATGAGCTCGTGAAGCAGCAGGTGGCGTTTGCCGGCCATCCTTATCTGAAGAAGATGAGAGACGAAGTCGCAGAAGAAACAAGGCCTAAGAACGGTGAAAAGATGGCCTTCATCGGGCAGCAGTACACCGACCTGGAGATGGCCGACCCCGACGGCAAGATGCACAAGATCAGCGAGCTCGTCGGTGAGGGCAAGTATGTGCTCGTCGACTTCTGGGCCTCGTGGTGCGGTCCCTGCCGGGCTGAGATGCCTAACGTGCTGGAGGCCTACAACAAGTTCCACGACAAGGGCTTCGAGGTCATCGGCGTGTCGTTCGACCAGAAAAAGGAGGCTTGGGTCAAGGCCATCGGTCAACTGAAGATGCCGTGGCTGCAGATTTCCGACCTGAAAGGCTGGCAGTGTGCCGCATCCCCCATCTATAAGATTGACGGCATCCCCGACAATATCCTCATCGACCCGCAGGGTAAGATCATCGACCGCGGCCTTCGCGGCAAGGCACTGCACACCAGACTGGAGAAACTTATAGGAGAATAATAGCACTAACTGAATTATTATGAATATCAAGCTACACACCCCCAAGAGTCTGAAGATGGGCAGCGGAATGTCAAATATGAAGCAATTTCTGCTGTCGCTCTTCGCTACCAGCGTATCCATTGCGCTCACGTTTGGCACGGCAGGCATCATCGATTATAAAGCGAAGCAGAAGTCGAAGCGCGAAATCGTGATGATGGTGATGTACGATATGTACAACTCGTTGCAGTCGATACAAAAAGCCGACTCAACCATCCAGCAGGCGATGGATATGCAGTTGCAGATAGCCGAAGATACCAGCAAGTACGAAGCGCTGCGATACAAGTTTGCACAACTGCTGCCGAGTGTAGAATATACCGAGACCACGGAGCGCATCTTCTCATCGAGCATCGAAACCATCAACACCGTGGGCAACGTGCTTTTCACCGAGAATGTAGCTGAGTTCTATCAGATGCGTAAGCTTTACAAGACATCGATCTGTGACTCCATAACCAATGACCTAGCCCGTAGCCATCCATTCAGTTCCTTAAAGAATACACTTAATTTCGAATACTCTTTCCATGCTGTTGTGAGCAGTGACATGCTGAAATATATGCAGCTTAAGTATGCTCAATGCAAGCAGATGATGGATATTTCCGACGAGGATATTGACGCTTATCGTGAGCAACGCGAGCAGATAGACAAAAGCATGAGGGACGATGACGCTTCCGGCGACTCATTAATAAACAGATTCATAGAGATACAATCTACTATTGAAGCGGCAAAGGCCAAACTGAAATTGGAATAAGCTCGGATAATATTTCGCAGACAATGAGGATAGTAATAGGCAGATGGCTTTCAGATTTCCGGGTGATTTTCGCCGGATGGATGCTCTTGGCATTGATACCATGGGCCAGCCGATGGTTGAGTGACAAGTTCGACCTTGACTACTCGATATTCTATCACTCCTTCTGGCATGCATGCCAGCAGATGCCGCTCTATATCATCTATCCCGAGGATGGCAACTATTTCCTCTATGGCCCCCTGTTTACGGTGCTGATGGCTCCGTTGGCAGTATTGCCCTATCAATTGGGCCGTCTGCTGTGGATGCTCCTCATCACTGTCGTGCCTTACTGGGCTGTCCGCAAGACGTGCTTCTCCCGTTATCAGCAAGTGTTCCTCTTGTGGTTCATAGCAGCTGAAGCCTATCTCTGCATCCTCGACTCTGAGAGCAACACCCTGATCTTGGCATGCCTGATATTCTCCTATTATCTGATCGACAAGGAAAAAGACCAGTGGGCAGCGTTTGTGATTGCCCTGGGTGCCGCCACAAAACTCTTCGGTATCGTGGGACTGGCCTTCCTGCCTTTCTCGCGTCATAAGCTGACGCTATGCTCATGGGTTGCAGTGTGGCTGGTACTCCTGCTTGTCCTTCCCATGCTGGTCTTCGGCCCAGATTATATCTGGCATCAGTATCTGGAATGGTACGACGTACTGGTGCATAAGAACGAGCTGAACCAGTTTGCAGCCGGTCAGAACGTGTCGCTGCTGGGCATCGTGAGGAAAGTGTCGGGCTGTGCCACATACAGCGACCTGTGGCTGATCATCCCCGGACTGATCCTCTTCGCTCTGCCTTACCTCAGGTTCGGGCAATATCAGTATGCAGCTTTCCGTCAGACCATCCTGGCCTCCGTGCTGATGTTCCTCATCTTGTTTACGACCAGTTCTGAGTCATACGGCTACGTCATCGCCATGACGGGTGTGGGCATCTGGTTTACGGCAGCTCCCTGGAAGCGCAACAGGTGGGACATCGCCCTGATGGTCTTCGCCTTCATCATCACCTCGATGTCATCCTCCGATCTCTTTTACAAACCACTCTGGCTGGGACTCATCAAACCCTATTCGCTGAAGGCACTGCCCGTTACGATCATCTGGCTAAAACTGACATACGAACTTCTAACACGTGACTATGACGAAAGGAAATATACTGCTCAGCTTTGACTTCGAGGAGTTCGACGTGCCTCGCGAGCATGGGGTGGACATCCCCATCGAGGAGAGCATGCGGGTGTCAAGACAAGGCGCCCTACGCGTACTCGACTGTCTGGATGAGAACGGCGTGAAAGCGACCTTTTTCTGTACGACACATTTTGCCCAGATGGCGCCAGAGGTGATGGCGCGCATTGTGGCCGAGGGGCATGAGGTGGCCTCGCACGGCTGCGACCACTGGCAGCCGAAGGAGAGCGATGTCGCCCGGTCGAAACAGATCCTGGAGGAGATGACTGGCGTGAAGGTTACGGGCTATCGCCAGCCACGGATGTTCCCCGTTTCCGACCAGGTGCTCTGTGAGGCAGGCTATGTCTATAACTCCTCGCTGAACCCCGCCTTCATCCCCGGACGGTATATGCATCTGCGTGCGCCCCGTACGCCTTTCCGTGCCAATGGCCTCGTCCAGGTGCCCGCCTCCGTCACCCCGCTGATACGTTTCCCCCTGTTCTGGCTCTCGTTACACCATCTGCCCCAGTGGCTCTATCAGCGGCTGACCAGAAGGGTGTTACGCCGCGACGGGCTCTTTGTCACCTACTTCCATCCCTGGGAATTTGCCGATGCTACGACAGATCCTGCCTACCGGCTACCCTTCGTTGTGCGTCGCCACTGCGGAAAGCCCATGCTGAGCCGTCTCGATGCGCTGGTGAAGTATCTGAAGCAACAGGGCGCAACCTTTACTACGTTCTCTGACTATCTGAAACAAAATCCTATCTGATGATGAAAACTGTTACCATTCTCATTCCCTGCTATAACGAGGAGACCTCGCTGCCAAGACTGGCAGAAGCCCTTACCGCACTGATGCAACAACAGGACCGATACCGATGGGAGATCCTGCTCATCAACGACGGCAGCAAGGACCATACGCTCGAGGTCATCAAAGAGATCAACCGTCGTGACAGCCGCTTTGGATATATTTCCCTGTCGCGCAATTTCGGCAAGGAGTGCGCCATGCTCGCAGGCTTCGACCATGCCAAGGGAGACTGCGTGGTCATCATGGATGCCGATATGCAGCATCCTCCTACCGCTATCCCCGACATGCTGAAGGAGTGGGAGGCCGGTTATGAAGATATCTATGCCAGAAGGACCGATCGTGGAAAAGAACCATGGTTGCGCCGCAAGCTCACCCTGCTTTACTATCATCTGTTACAGAAAGTGTCCAAAATCGATATCCTGCAGAATGTGGGTGACTTCCGCCTCTTAGACCGCAAGTGCATCAAGGCTCTTCGCGAGCTCAGAGAGACGCAGCGTTACACCAAGGGCATGTATTGCTGGATAGGTTTTAGAAAGAAAGAGATACAGTTTGCCCAAGGCGACCGCCTCGAAGGAAAATCATCGTTCAACTTCTGGCAACTTCTCAGGTTGTCCATCGAGGGCATCACCTCTTACACCACCATGCCGCTGCGCATATCCACGGTGCTGGGACTCATTATTTCTTTCTTCGCGTTCTGTTACATGGTTTATATCCTTGTCCGCACGATGCTCTATGGCGATCCCGTGGCTGGCTATCCTACCCTCATGGTGGTTATTCTCTTCCTCGGCGGTGCCCAGCTGCTGTCATTAGGAATAATAGGCGAGTATCTCGGGCGTATCTTCCACGAGAGCAAGAACCGTCCCGTCTACATCATATCAGAAATGAAACATGCTACAGAGTAACTAACAAACAATTGATGATATATGAAACAGAAAGTTAAGTGGATGTTTGCCGCCATCCTATTCGTCAGCGCAATAGGTGCCCAGGCGCAAAACGCCTACACTGGTATGCACAAGTACGACGGTGAGCACAAGAATGAAATCTCTGGCTATGTTATGGGGGGCTATAACATGGTTACCGATGGCTTCGGCGGTGTGGAACTGTCCTACAAGCGCCATTTTACCGACCGCTGGCATGCCGGCGGAGATGTGCAGACACAATTCGGTAAACAATTGTACTCTGCTGATGTACAAGGCGGATACCGTCTGCCTTACAAGTGGATGGACTTCTATCTGGATGGTAAGCTGCTTTACAACCGCTATCAAAAGTGGGGAGCTAACGAGATGATTGCCAATCTATCGGTTACATGGGAGACGCCTTACGTCTATCTGCGTGTGGGCGAGTCATACATCCATTGGCATATCGCCGACTTCGGATACACCGAACCTCTCACGCTGACCTTCGGCTTCGGCGCACAGATGCGTCCGCGCTGGAACTCCTGGAACGTCGGAATCTTCTTCCGTAACTACGACGACTTCTATTATGAAAACTGGAACATCAACTGGGGCTTGAACTTCTACGGCCGCATTAACCCTACCATGAGTTTCTTCGGCGAGTTTAACATCCGTCCTGCCGGCAGTATGAGCCAGTTGGCCAGTAAATATGAGACATCAGGAAAATTAGGAATTAAATACGTTTGGTAATTATGAAGAAGATTAAATATACACTGCTGGCAGCCGTTGCTGCAGTTGCTTTCACCTCGTGCGAAAAGGTGAGCCCCATCGGTGTGCTTGTATCGGGTACAGATGTCGAGGATCGTGTTAAGATGTCGCACCAATATTACGAGGAGCACAAGATCGATTATAAGTTCCATCTTGTTTCTGGCGACTATTCTTTCCTTGTTGGAGCTGATAGTCACCTTACCAAGGACGACAGTCGTATGGCAGAGATGCTTCAGATTGGTCTCGACAACAACGACCTGTTCTGGGCCCACCTGGGCGACATCGCCGATACTAAGGCTGAGTACTATATCACACTCGAGAATACGATTAACAGATATAAGAGATTGTGGGCCGAGAAAAACTATGAAAGAGTGTTTATGGGCGACGAAACCAACCCGTACCAGTTAGCCGATGACGATTACTATTTCTATAGCGACGGCGAGAAGCTTATACCGTTCGACGATCTTCCCTTCCCATTCTATCCCGTAGTGGGCAACCACGATATTACCCACAACGGCTGGGCTCTATGGTCAAACATCTTCCACTCGTCGTTCTATAAGGTCCCCATTATGGTGATGACCGATGTTGATGAAGGAGAAATAGTTATCGACAACCTGATTTTCCTTGATTCTGCCAGCGGTACACTGGGTAAGGAGCAAGTCGATCTGATTGAGGAGGGCGTACTTGAAAACAAAGAGATAGAGAAAGAGTTAGGTATAAAGACCCGCAACACATTCGTGTTCAGCCACACCAACATCTTCCGTCCGCGCTCTATTGAGTTTGCATCAACATTCCCCCGAGAGGAGATGTTCTTCCTGCTCAACAAGTTTGCCGAGTGGAACGCCACCATCGTATTCCTGGGCCACGTTCACAAGTGGGACCAGCAGACTGTCAACGGTATCGAATACCTGACGCTCGACTCCATGTGTGAGGAAAACAATCCCGAGCCAGGCGATTATCTGGTACGTGTGAAGTGTAAGGCCGACGGCGGTGTAACTTGGGAGCATGTTCACATGAATAGCAAAAAGATGTAAAGCCAAACGAATATGATGAAACAGGCCAAACTATGGATGATAGCCGCCATCCTCGTCATCTGCGGCACAACGGTGCTGACATCGTGCAGCAAGGACGATGATAACAGCAAGATTGTTAAGCCCGCGAAGGAATACTTCACGCTATGGAACCAGTGCGAGGCGCTGACCGCCCTGCAGGACTATGTGAAGGACGTGACGAACCCGAGTTCTCCGAACTTTATCAAGGAAGAAGACCGAATCGCCACGTTCGACATGGACGGCACCTTCGTTGGCGAACTCTACCCGACTTACTTCGAGTATAACCTGCTGGAATACCGCGTCCTGGACGATCCTGCATATAAGAGCATCGCCCCCGAAGACGTGAGGGAGACGGCGCAGGACATCCGCGACTTCGTGCGCAACGGCAAGAAACTGCCCGACCACTTCGACATGAAGCATGCCTATGCCGCCGCCAAGGCCTACAGCGGCATGACGCTCGCCGAGTTTGATGCCTACGTGAAGGCTTACGCAGCCAAACCCGCCAACGGCTTCACGGGCATGACCTACGGCGAGAGCTTCTATAAGCCGATGCTCGAGGTGTTCGACTATCTGAAGGACAACGGCTTTACGTACTACGTGGTCAGTGGCTCCGACCGCTTCATCTGCCGTGCGCTGGTGGAAAGCATCGGCATCGAGCCAAACCGCGTCATCGGTATGGACGTGAAACTCGTGTCCTCCAGTCAGGGTACGGAGGAAGGCGTCAACTACACGATGGGCAAGGAAGAGGATCTCATTCGCACCGACGAGCTTATCATCAAGAACCTGAAGACCAACAAGGTGCTGCAGATTTCGCAGGAGATAGGCAAGGTGCCCGTGCTGTCGTTCGGCAACAGCGGCGGCGATGCTGCCATGCACAACTATGCGTTGAGCAATCCGAAGTACAAGTCTGCGGCCTTCATGCTCATTGCCGACGATGATGCCCGTGATCATGCGAACCGCGACAAGGCCCTCAAGCTGGGCGAACAGTGGCGCGAGGCCGGCTACCGCGTCATCTCCATGCGCGATGACTTCAAGACCATCTACGGCGACGGCGTGTTAAAGACCGACTTCACCTTCCCTGCTGTGGCACACCTCTTTTAGATATCACCGTTTCGCCCGAGCATCATGTCCTCGTGGCCACCTATGACGGTACATCATTAATTATTTTCATTGCTCGCTGCCTCTCTTCTTCAATGACTCTTTTGAAGTTAAGAGAGGCAGTGAGGCATAAGGCATATAGTGTTTCGTCTTTCTGAATCTCATCCGCCATCCAATCAATGCCCTTGCGGCATAGTTCTACATACCGGATAGGATCAGACAGACGTAAATCGGCATTTTCTTTCAGCGGAAGGGAAAATTCCTCCCACAGCATCTTCCTGACATATGACTCAACATCTTCTTTCTTCATTGCTCAACTCCTTTCTCGCATGAAGCATCGTCGGGTGCAAAGTTATAAAAATAATCGGAAAAACATTCGGATGCAAGCAATATTTTTTCAAATTTACATAAGAAAATATGAAACTAAAAATAGAAAGCTCCGATAAGGAGATAGAATTCCATGTGTACTCCAATGGTGAGTACGCTGATTTGTTTGCATTTAATCGTGTGTTAGGCAAGTTGGTCTGGAAGGCGCTTGCCGAGATTGCTGAGACGGGTGACATGAAACCGCTGCTGTCCATGATTGACCATAACAGGAAAGAGCGTGACAGCCAGTACATCATGAAAAATTTCTGGGAACGCTTTGCCTCGGAGATCATCGAAAAGAACACTTTCCCGCTGAACGACTATATCGAGGTCTCCAAGCTCCGTCAGTTCCAAAAGACTATGCAGCATTTGGTGGAGCAGGGTATCGTCCGCTTGCTTTTTCCCAAAGTCAATGAGATCCTACACATCGGACTGTCAAATAGCCGCAAATCCAAGTCCACTGTCCTAACTGTTATCGTAAAGCACAGCCGCAAGCGTTACCTGAAGATGTGTCATGGCTTTCCGTCACCTGAGCGACGGGAGTTTTTCCAATGTCTGCACGGGATATTCGGCATCCCGCCATCAGAACGGCGTAGCTTTGACCGCATGCTTTGCCGTATCATTAACCGTGTGACAAGAAACGAGATCTGATAACTCTTTGCATCATGGATGTTTTTCCGATTCTTCCAAAATCCAATTGTCGCAAGATGAAAAATAAACAAGAACCGAAAGCCTTTGTTTATAAGGGAGATGGCCACATCGGATGTCGCAATTTGAATGATGGGCGTTATATCTTACTTTAAAATCCTTGCCTTTTAGTAACTTTGCTACCGAATAACTAATTTGCCAATGGATATACCCATATTACAGCACGCGAAGGACAACAATCCTGGTCGAATTTCGATGGACGAGGTGGCTACGCTCATCAGGGGGGAGAACAGGCCGGAGGGGTACAGGCCACTGATGGTCGTCGCCTCGGTGCTCGACGGGGGACGGCAGCGGAAGCATATCCGCTGGCTGACGGGACTTGCCGTGGCGCACCTGAGAAGTGAAAAGTGGAAAGCGAATAGTGAAGAGCTGGAGCAGGCGCGAGGGATGGCCGACGAAGACCTGCACACGATGCTCTGCTTTGCCGACGAACAGGGCGACGGACTCTACATCGTCTACCCCTTCGAGCTCTTCGACGGCTATCAGCTCGAGAAGCAGATACAGTACTATCCCAAGGTTTTCGCCTGGGGCAGCGACTACTACGCCCGGCTGCTCGGCACACAGGCCGACCGTACCTGCTGCGGGGTGACGCGGGCTATCCCGGTGACACTCGACCCTGAGGCCACCTTCAACCCCTCGGCCATGTGGTTCTCCTCCGACGAGATCCACGCCAAGCCGCCCGACCGTCAGGCTGGCGATTCTTCCAACATGCCCGCCACGCCGAAGGAGATCCGTGCCTTCCTCGACGGCCGAGTCTACCTGCGGCGCAACATCATCAAGGGGCGTCCGGAGTACCGTAACCCCGGGGAGCCGCCCGACAGATGGCGGCTGCTAGACAACACGAAGCTCAACACGCTGTACTCTGACTTGCGTGACGAGAGGCGCGTCTCAAAGGATGACATCGTCAGCACGATCAACTCCGAGCACTACCCGGCCTTCCATCCGTTCCAGGACTATCTGGACCGCCTGCCGCCGTGGGACGGGCAGACCGACCATATCATCGGACTGGCGCTGTCGGTCATGGTGAAGGGAAGCGTGGAGAAGCAGATGCTCTTCGTGGAGTACCTCAGGAAATGGCTCGTGGGCATGATTGCGGGCTGGATCGACGAGCGCGAGGTGAACTCGGCAATGCTTATCTTCATCGGCAAGCAAGGCAAGTTCAAGACGACCTGGTTCAACTATATTCTTCCGCCAGAGCTGCAGCAGTATTACTGTACGAAGGTCGACTCGGGCAGGATGGAGAAGGACGACCGGCTGAAGCTGTCGCAGTACGGACTCATCTGCTGTGAGGAGCTCGACGCCATGAGCAGCACGGAGATGAACAAGCTGAAGACCGTCATGACCATGCGCTTTACCGACGACCGTGCACCCTTCGACCGCTATCCCGAGCAGCGCAAGCACATCGCCTCGTACTGCGGCACGGGCAACAACGTCATCTTTCTGAACGACAAGACGGGTACCCGGCGGTTCCTGCCCTTCGAAATAGAGCGTATCGACGATCCGCGTACGCACCCCATCGACTACGAAGGCGTGTACTCCCAGGCCTATACCCTCTACCGGCAGGGCTTCAGGTATTACTTCACCGAGGCGGAGGAAGAGGTGCTCAAAGAGCATAACCAGCGCTTCGAAACACCTCGGCCCGAGGAAGACCTGATAGACTACTACTTCCGGAAGCCGAATGATATGGAGATTGGAGAAGTACTGCCGGTGACCATCGCCCAGCAGATTGTCTGTACGCCTTCCAACAGGGTCGGCACCGATGCACTGGCCCGTGCCTTCGAGAAACTCGGGTATGAGTGTGCCGGAAATGGCGGCTACCGTCTGGTGCGCCGTACGGATGAGGAGCGCAAGCAGAGAGCCTGCTCGCTGGCCTACGAGGCACGCTATGGTATCAAGTCCGATAAGGATGGTGATGATCCTGTTTAGGGTTTCCTCGCGCGTATATACGTGAACTCACAAAAAATGAAAAAAATCAGTTCCTGCGCGCGTGAGAAGAGTTTCTTAATGTTATGTGTTTATAGATGAAGTTAAGAAGTTAATGAAGTTAAGAAGTTAAGAGATATGAAAGCAATGTCGAAACAGCAGTTGGCCGATGCGGCCGGGGTGAGTGTTACTACACTGATGAACTGGTGCAAACCGTTCAGGAAGGAGCTGGAGGCCATGGGACTGAGCCAGAACATGCGGGTGATACCGCCCAATGCCGTGAAGTTCATCGCAGAGAAGTTCTGCATAGACCTCTGACTTATCTCTACGAAAGTCCCCTATCTCCACGAAAGCCCTTTATCTCCACGAACCCACCCAAAGCCCAAACCGCTGTCTGGAAATGTCGTACCTTTGTCTTGTGAGTCGGGGACTGACGTCAACTACGAGTTGTTCGGATAATCCCTACGAGGTGTTCAGACGTCATCTGCGACTCGTCCGGATAATCCTTTGGGGGGTATAGGAGATACTGGAACGAGCGGTAAAGACCATCAGAACGAGCGATAGGAGATA
>JAEEGG010001194.1_pt1 | contig 71331 bp, 64 predicted proteins | sample 9134161 | NCBI WGS metagenome assembly JAEEGG01 (sample SAMN16246543, study PRJNA631951) | gut metagenome | biome: gut microbiome; feature: rumen; material: CR-attached | host: Bos | place: Iran: Karaj | collected 2018-10
TGAGCGTGAAGTCGGAGAAGATTTGGGGTGGCAACGACACGGTGAACTATGTGGTGGATGCCTTTCGCGACACAACGGACATTGTCATTGCCGATGTGCTGAAGAAGATGCCTGGCATCGAGGTGAAGGACGACGGCAAGGTGGAATACAAGGGCAGGCCCATCTCCAAGTTCTACATCGAGAACATGGACATGCTGCAAGGCCGTTACAACCTCGCCACCACCAGCATCGCCGCCTCTGATGTGGCCTCGGTGCAGGTGATGGAGAATCATCAGGAGGTAAGGGCGTTGCAAAACATCCAGTTTTCGGACAATGTGGCCCTTAACATCAAATTGAAGGAAAACGCCAAGGGCACTTTTGCCTTGATGGCCGACCTTGGCGCGGGTTGGGCCGACAGCCTTCAATACGAAGGTGGCCTCACAGGAATGTACTTTGCGAAACGCAACCAGTTTCTTGGCACCTTGAAAGCCAACAATTCGGGCACTAACCTTGTTGACAATGAGAATGTCACGGTCTATCCGATGGCCTCGATGGTCAAGCCGAGCGCGCCAGGCATTTCGGGAGTGCGGCACACGATGAACCGCTCGCAAGGGATTACCATCAACAGTCTGCATAAACTAAAAAACGATGCGGATTTCTCATTTAACCTTCTTGTTGGCGGCGACCGCAACCGCAAGTCGAGCGAGTCGCACACGCTCTATCTCCTTCCCGACGATACCCTTAACCTCGTTGAACGAATGCAATCCTTGGAAACAGCCAGAATGCTTGAAGGCAGCATCAACTACAATCTCAACAAGGACTTGGACTATCTGAAAATCAACCTTACCGCATCGGGACACCGCAATTGGGGAGAGGGCGTGGTGGACAACGGCGACCTTATACGGCAAGAGGAAAACTACCAGTCACTGTGCGCCAAGGCCAACATCCACTGGATTCGCAAGAGCCGCCGCGACCCAGAAAGTGGCATAGAGTTCAATTCCACAACGAGTTATGGTACTTTGCCCTACGGATTGCAAGTCGCGCCAGGTTGTTTCCCAGAAGCCCTCAACGACGGTGAAGATTACCCTATGACTTTACAAAACATAGTTTTTCAGTCCTTTAAGAGCGAGAATTTCCTTCGATTTCTTACCAGCGTGGTTTGGAAAAGGTTGCGCATTATGCCTTATTTCAATTTCAGTGTAGAAGAGCAGGCACTCAATTCAGACGCGCTTTGCGTCATTGCGAGGAGGAACGACGAAGCAATCCAGGGGCTCAATATGTTTTCTGGATTGCTTCGCTCCGCTCGCAATGACGACACACGAGAGAATCAGTTCAGTAATGACATCCGCTGGCATAAGTACCAACCCGCCGCAGGTGCCTATTTTACTTACGAACGTCGGCGAGTGAATGTGACGCTCGTTTTGCCCGTGCAGTTGCGTTATCTGCAATTGGACGATCGTCTTGGCAACGGTTCCGACTCACAAATCAAGGTGTTGACCCAGCCGTCGCTTTCGTTCCATTACGACTTCAACCACAACTGGAAAGTGAGCACCAAGATTGCCACTTATAACAGCACCCCGAGTTTGCGGACGCTTTATACAGGATATATCTTGCAGAATTACAGAACCTTGTCGCACTACGACTGCCCTTTGTCCGACACCTACGGTGCCAACGGTTCGCTGACTTTTTCGTACAAGAATGTGATGAAATATGCTTTTGGTGACTTTTCGGTGAACTACAACCGCTACCGCAACGAGGTGATGTATGCACAAAGTTTTGAGGGCAACACTATGGTCATCAATGCCGTGGAACTGCCGAGTTGGGGCGATTATCTGGATGTCTCACTATATACGGGCAAGGGATTCAGTTGGAAACGGTTGAACATCAACGCGAAATGCTCCTACGGACTGGGACGTTCGCCGCATTTGGTGCAAAACCAAGTGGCTACCTATTACAATCAAGGCTGGAACGCCAACCTGACCGCCACCATCGCCTTCACGGACTACATCTTTTTCAGCAACAAAGGTAGTTTTAGCTGGATGACTTCCTCATTGGACGGCTTCAATGCTAACAGCCAGCCGATTGTGAGCCTCATCGACAACGCTAATTTGACCGTGGTGTTGCCTTTTGGTTTGTCCGTCACGCCTTCAGTGGAATACTATCACACTCGTTCCGAAGGCCGAACGGACAATTTCGTGCTTTTGGATTGCAGCCTCGGCTACACTTTCCGCAAGATCAAATTCACCTTGGATGTGAACAACATCCTCAATACCGATAGTTTCATTTATTCTTATTATTCAGGGATTTACGGATATTATTCAGCTTATTCCATCCGTCCGAGAAGTGTAATGCTAACGGCGCGGTTTAAGGTGATTTGACTCTAAAAAATGTCGTTTTTGTCTTTAAATTTTAAAATAGTTCAAACCATGAAAACACGCAATCTCATTACCACATTGTTTTTGCTGCTTGCCAGTGGTCTCACCTATGGACAGGAAAACTACCTTTGGCCCATTCCTGGTAAGCAGGCCGGCGACGACATCCTTTACCGACCTCAAGACTACATCGGCGTGGCCGATGGGGTGACCCAAGCCGAGTTGAATTTTGATCGTTTAATTATTGGTGCGCCTTTGTGGACACCCGTACTTTGCCCCGTGGACGGGAAAATCACTCATGCCAGCATTGGCTATAGCAACAGTTTCAGTTGTTCCGTTGATGTATTCAACCAACAAACGGGCAACTTTGAGCAAGATTCCCTGCTGTTCGTCGAGTGGGGGATGTCGCCGGAAAAGATTCGTTATATGAACACATGGGTTTCCATTCGCGTTTCCGACGGACGAGAGGTGCACGTGAGCGGTATGCGCCCGTTGCGGCTGTTCAAGACGGGCGAAACCGTACATCGGGGCGATGTGTTGGGCACCGTGGGCTATTATTACAAGCGCATCAAGGAGCCTTGCGTGGTGGTCAGCATCTCGAAAAACTCGCAAGCCGATGACCCGATGACGCCTTTTGGCCTAAAGACTACTTTCATTCCGCCCAAGGCGAACAACAAGACCCAACTGACGCACGATGAGGCCGTTGCCGACCTCGACAGACTGATGGAGGCCTTCGAGGATGCCTTCCCCGGATTGTACGACTACACTCCGAAGGATGAGTTTGACGCTTTTCTCACCCGAAAGAAGGCCATGATAGGCGAAACCATTCCTATCGGTGACTTTGAAGTGATTGTGTGCTCGGTGATTTCCAAAGTGCGCGACAGCCATACCTCCATCATTTCCGAATCGAAAGTAAAGGGCATAACTATGCCGACTTCTGTGTTGTTAGGCTGGTTCAATGATACGCTTCAGGTGTGGCGCACCGTTCCGAAATACAAAGACTATCTTGGAAAAAAAGTGGTTTCGGTGAACGGCATTCCTGCCGACTCGTTGAAAACCATTTTGTTGGAATTTGACACATCTTCCGATGGCTATGTAAAGAGTTGCGGGGATTTTATATTGCTTTTTGGAATGGACAATTATTATTGTGACCAAGTCGCGAAAGATTGCAATATCACCGTCACTTTTGCCGACGGCGAAACGAGACGTTTTGAGCAGATGGGGCGCAAAGACCCTCCTCGCAAACCGGAGTGGATGAAATACGTATATCATCATTTTCATGTGGACGAAAAAGCGCTTTTCCAATATGAGAAACTTTCGGATTCAGTGGCTTATCTCGACATCCGCACTTTTGAACTGGATGAAATGCAAGAAGACAGTGTGAGGACAATTTTCACACAAATCATCACCGACAGCGTTCCCAACCTCATCATCGACCTGCGCGACAACTACGGCGGTCCGCGTGAGGTGATGGAAACGATTTATTCCTACCTTGCGCAAAAGCCGTTCTGCACCTCGCTTTACCGATTCGTGAACAAGAAAGGTGGTTACAAATGCTGGGGCAGTTGTCCTGTGGACTATGAGCAAACAGAGGTTTTCCCTGATTATGAGCTACTTGACAACGGCGAAGGCTTCGTGAAGAATGAGCTGGAATGGGTCGCGCCTGACGGTTTGGTCAACTATAAGGGACGGCTGTATGTGCTGACGAACGAGGCTTCGTTTTCGGCTTCCACGTCCTTTGCGGGCTACGTGAAGAAGCAAAACCGAGGTGTCATCGTCGGACGCGAGACGGGTTCAGCCTACCATCAGATGAAAGCCGAGCATTTCACGCAATACATGATGCCCGCTTCCGGCATCACCGTGCAGATTCCGATGATCAAGATTGTGGCCGACACGGTGGTCAGCGAGCGTTTTCCCTACGGTCGGGGTGTGCTGCCCGACTATCCCGTCAACTTCACGCCTGAAGAACTCTCCTTCGTCCACGGCGACTCCATCCTGAACTACACCCAACAGCTCATCCGCGAGGGGAAGTATATTTATTATGTGGAGACTGAGCCTGAAACACTTGGTATGGTTGAGGAAACAGAGAAGAGTTTCCCTTGGCTTTGGGTTGTTGTTGGCGGGGTGGTTTTACTGGGTTCTATTGGATTTGCATTCCGAAAGCGGTAAAACTGGGATTTGAGTATCCAAAACAACCAAAACGACGACACTATCACCAACCAACGCGTGGTCATTAACCATTGATTCATTATTATTTTTCCATGAATTGGCTTGACTTCCAAAAATGTTCTTATTTTTGCAGCGAAAAATAATTCTAATCATCTTTAAATCTAATCACTATGAAGAAAACCCTACTTTTTGCATTCGCCTTGCTGTTTGCAACGGCAATGATGGCACAAAACCGTGCGGTTTTGCTGCAAGAATCCTTTGACGGTGCTTCGATGCCCGCTGGCTGGTCCATCGACGCACAACCTAACAACTGGTCAGTCTCGGCTACCAACAATGCCGGTGGAGAGGCCAACGAGATGCATCTCGCTTGGAGCCCCCAATTCAACGGCATGACGCGTCTGGTTAGCCCCGCTGTCGACATGACAGGCATTACCAGTGCTGTATTCTCCTTTAAGCACGCCTTAGACAACTACTCAGGTGCCAACACCATTGGCATCGCCACCACATCCGATGGCGGCTCCACTTGGAATCAGGCTTGGACTCAAAGCTACAGCACCAGTGGCGTGTGGACGGTGAGCCAAGAAATCAGCACGCCCGACCTGGGTCAGGCCAATGTGCAGTTCTGCATCTTCTTCAACGGCAGCAGCTACAACATCAACGACTGGTTCTTCGACGACATCATGGTCTTCACCCTCGAAAACCTTGACCTTGCCGTCACTTCGGTCACGCTTCCCGATTTCGTCGGCAGCGGCGAGACTTCGTTTGGCATCAATGTGTTCAACTTCGGTGCCACCACTGTGACTTCCATTGAAGCTACATACGAAGTGGAAGGCATGGACGCCGTCACTGAGACCTTCTCGGTCAACATTCCCTCTTTAGGTAATGCGACCTTGAACTTCAACACCACAACCATCATGGTCCCTGGTAGCTACAACGTTGTTTACACCCTCAATTTGGTCAACGGACAACAAGACGACGTGGCCGACAACAACACCTTGGAGAAATCCGTCTCCGTGGCCATCGGTGCCGCCGAGAAGATCCCGATGATTGAGCACTTCTCGTCTTCGACCTGCGGCCCCTGCGTGAGTGTCAACACCGCCATGCTGAACTTCTGCAACAACAATCCTGGCCGTTTCACCTACACCAAGTACCAGATGAACTGGCCCGGCAGCGGTGACCCCTACTATACTGAAGAAGGTGGCGTGCGCCGCAATTATTATGGCGTCAACGCTGTCCCGCAATGCTTCTTGGACGGTGAAGACCAAGGCTATGCCGCTATCACACAAACTGTCTTTGACGAACACGCTGAGAGAACAGCCTTCATGGATGTCCGTGGTTCCTTCTCGGTGAGTGGCAACACCATCTCCGTCAAGGCTGACATCATGCCTTACATCGATGCCGATGCTCGTGTGTTCATTTCCGTGAACGAAAAGGAAACCCACGGCAATGTGGGCAGCAATGGCGAGACCTCGTTCCACCATGTCTTCATGAAGATGTTGCCCGATGCCCAAGGCACTTCTATCAATTTCACTTCTTGCGAAAACCAACATCTGGAATTCACCCAAGACATGTCGGGAACCAACGTCGAAGAAATGAGCGACCTTGAAGTCTCCATCTGGGTGCAGAACTACAACACCAAGGAGCTGTTCAACAGCCATTTCGCTTACGAATACACTGAGGTGCATCCTTATCCTGTTGAAAACCTCACCGTGATAGATGAAGCCCCATTAAAGGGTACGATGTATGCCGTGTGGGATGCTCCTGCCAATGGCAATCCTATCGGATATGATGTTTATGTCAACAATGTATTGGTGGCCGAGAACATCACAGAACCCAATTATAGTTTTGAAAGCCAGCCTGATGTGTTCTATGTGGTGGGTGTGGTCGCCAATTATGAAGGTGGCATGAGTTCGGTGAAGGTGATGGCCAGTGCTTCAAGCACTTTGCAGGATATGGGATTGTTTATCCCCGGCTCACCATACGTTTATTTGACGGTCGCTGAACCCGAAGCCGATGTCTATGTGACCAATGGTAATTACGCCTCACATACGCCTATCGAGATTACTGCCATCACTGAAACCAATGCTTCGGGCGATATGTATGTGCTTATCGACCCCATAGTCTTGCTTCCTTATACGTTAGTTGAAGGAGAAGAATTCCATTTTATTATATACCCCAACTTGCCCGTTGGCAGAAGTGTGGCAGAAACCCTTGTTAAGGTGGAATCCAATGGCGGAGAGGTGGTATTTAATGTTACCGTTGACGGTGAACTGCTGAAAGTCACCGAGCTTTCATCGACGGCCAAAGTCTATCCCAACCCCGCCAACGACCAAGTGCGCATCGAGTCAGCCAACAGCATCGAGAGCGTGATGGTGTACAACATGATGGGTGTTTTGGTGGAGACCATTCCCGCCAACAGCATGATTGTCAACGTGAACCTGAGCCAATACAGCAACGGTGTTTACTTCTTCAACATCCGTCAAAACGACGGCACCACTACCAACCAGCGCGTGGTCGTCAGACATTGATGCAAGTTGAAGTTGTTTCCTAACAACACGAAAGGAACCCCGACGATTCGAGGTTCCTTTCTTTTTTGATGCTATTGGACTTGTAATCAGTCGCCCAGCGTGGCCACCATGACGGCCTTGATGGTGTGCATACGGTTCTCGGCCTCGTCGAAGACGATGCTGTTCGTGCTCTCGAACACATCCTCGGTGACTTCGATGCCGTTCAAGCCAAATTGCTTGTTGACGTCGCGACCCACTTGGGTCTCGAGGTTGTGGTAAGCCGGCAGGCAGTGCATGAACTTGCAGTTCGGGTTGCCGGTCATTTCCATCATCTCCTTGTTGACTTGGTAAGGCATGAGCAGGTCGATGCGCTGCTTCCAGACCTCGGCGGGTTCGCCCATGGATACCCAAACGTCGGTGTAGAGGAAGTCGCAGCCCTTGACGCCCTTCTTCACGTCGTCGGTCACGGTCACTTTAGCGCCGGTTTCCTTGGCGATTTCCTTGCAGGTGTCGATGAGTTCCTTGTTAGGTTGCAGTTCCTTAGGAGCCACGATGCGGACATCCATGCCCATCTTGGCACCACCCACCATCAGCGAGTTGCCCATGTTGAAGCGGGCGTCACCGCAATAGGCGAAGGTCACTTGGTTGAGAGGCTTGTCGGTGTGTTCCATCATGGTGAGGAAGTCGGCGAGGATTTGGGTGGGGTGGAACTCGTTGGTGAGGCCGTTCCACACCGGCACACCAGCGTATTTGGCCAGTTCTTCAACGATGTCCTGACCGAAGCCACGGTACTCGATGCCGTCGAACATACGACCCAAAACGCGGGCGGTGTCCTTCATCGATTCCTTGATGCCGATCTGTGAGCCAGTGGGGCCGAGATAGGTGACGTGAGCACCTTGGTCCTTAGCGGCGACTTCAAAAGCGCAGCGAGTGCGGGTCGAGGTCTTTTCGAAGATCAGGGCGATGTTCTTGCCCGTCAAACGAGGTTGTTCGGTGCCTGCATACTTGGCAGCCTTCAGGTCGGCGGCCAGCTTCAGGAAAAATCTGATTTCTTCCGGAGTGAAGTCCAACAACTTCAGGAAGTTTCTGTTTCTGAGGTTAAATGCCATTTTTCTTGGATTTAAAATTTAATATTTGAAAATTTAAAGATTCAAGATTCTTCTGACTATGGCTGATGGCTTATGGCCTATGACAGCTTTTACGAAAATTTGAAGTTTTATTCTTGTTAAAGCTGCCATGAGCCATTGGCTATAGGTCATAGTCACAAAAACGCGGCAAAATTAGTCTTTTTTCTTGTACCAATCAATCTTTTGTGTCGCAAACATGGCAATTCCTAGAATTATAAAGAGACCGACACTTCCCACAAGCAGGGCGTAACTCTCCAACTGCAACAAAACATAGACAAAAGCATAGAGCACTGTTAGTAGGAGGCCGATGCCCAAGGCTGTTTTTTTGTCTTTTGCAATCGAAGCCATAAACACGACAATCATCCCGATGGTCATCACGCTGGCGATGAGATAGGAAAGCCCGAAATTGATATGCTCGGAAAACGACAGCAAAAGGGTGTAGAAAATGATGAGCGCGATACCTATGAGGAGATACTGCACAGGATGGATGGGCGTGGACTTGCGCATTTCCACAAAAAACACCGCCGCAAAGGTGAGCAGGATGATGAGGAAAGCATACTTGATGGCGCGGTCGGTTTGCTGATATTGCTCTACTGGGACTTTCAAATTGACACCAAATGTGGAAGATGAAAGTTGTCGATGGTTATCGCTGTTGCGTGAAAAAAACTGCGGGTAGTCGCGGTTGATGGCCAACACTTTCCATGAGGCTTGAAAGCCGTTGTCGTTCACTTCTCGTTCATCAGGTAAGTAATAGCCATTGAAACTTGGTGTAGTACAGTCGGAATTCAAATTAACAACGGTGGTTTGCCCTAATGGTGCAAACATCAGATTGCCAGAGCCTTTGAAAGGAACGGTTACAGCAAAGTCGAGAGTTTTGCCTTCCAAGAGACAAGATAAATCAATGGGACAAGAGAGGCCGTTCCAATACTCCCCACAGGCTTCCATATCGTATTTTACTCCGTCCAAGTTGAACGTCACATTATCGCGCAATCCTCTTAAATTCGTGATGTCAATAATGATGCGAGCTTCTTCGAAATGCCAGATTTTGTTGTGCTGGTTCTTGTCGAAATCCTTGGGCAACTTGAATTGTCCCGTGAGGTCAAGTTCGGTTTCATAGGTTGTGAAATCATAAATGCCCCGCTTCAATGCTTTGGTGCTTACATTGCCTTTCACGTCCAATTGCTCGGGCAGCAAAATCATCGCATGACGTTCCATGGAGGCATTCCAAGAATAGGTTACCTCGATGAAAGGTCCAGTCAATGTTTGGCTACCGCCCCATTTTTCGAACACTTCATTTTCAGCACTTCTCTCGGTGCCTTGCCTTTCTGAAACCAAGTTCTGAATCAAGGCTTGAGGAATGAGAAAAGCAACGCACATTCCTGCAATGAGCAAGAGCTTCAACCCCGGGCGGGCTTTCTTTTCGTTGTTCTTGTTGTTTTCTTTTGTTGTTTCCATGATGTTTAGTTTTAATTGTTTATGATTTTAAAAGAACTTTGAATTTCAAAGTGGATAGGGCAAAAAAAAGAAATAGGTCAAACTTGGTTTTTTAGGAAATTTTCAAGAGCTTGAATATGAGCAGAAAAGGCAGCACGACCTTCGTCAGTAATGGAATAACTTGTATTAGGTTTGCGGCCGATGAACTTCTTTTCGCAGTGGATATAACCCAGTTCCTCAAGGCTGCGGGCATGACTGGCCAAGTTGCCGTCAGTGAGTTCGAGCAGTGACTTCATCGTGGTGAAGTCGACCGACTCGCTAGCCATCAGCACCGACATGATGCCGAGCCTAATCTTGCTCTCGAAAGCCTTGTTCAAACCGTCCAAATTGGCAATCATGGCTCACTTTCTCCTTTCGTATTTCAGCATGAAGATGATTCCAAAAACGATGTGAAGCACACCAAAGCCTAGGAACCAAGTCAGTACAGCATAATCAACCAGAAAACAGTCGATAAGACCTAGAGCCAACTCAGCATAACCCAAATAGCGCAACTCGTGATAACTGAAATAACTACTATTGATGAGTGCCAAACCATAGAAAATCAGCGTAATGGAAGAAACAAGGCCGTAATGCTGCTGCATAAGTAGAGCAGCACAAAGCAAGCCACCGGCGACCATAGGAGTGAAGAAATTGAGTAAGAGTCGGCGCATGGTTGTATCGAAAGTGAATCGGAGGTTATGACGCTTGGCTTTCAGGAAGGCCATGAAAAATACTGTCAAGAACGCCACGACCAACAGACAAAATGCCACAATGATGGTCGTCCGCCATTTGGCTGGTGTGTTGATGTGGTAATCACCCAAAAAGAAATAGATGTAGGCCGACACCAACGAGGCCAAAATGCCAATGATAATAATAGACAATCCACTGATAGCCTTGAACTTGGACGAACGTTCCATCATTTCCTTGATGTCGTTCAGTGTATTGAGAGCTTCTTTGTTTTCCATGGTCTTTAAAGTACTTTGCGCTGCAAAGTTACAACTTTTACTTTATATGGCAAGCATTTTTGGGAAAAAAATTAATTTTGCAGCATGATAATACTTGATAATGTAGTCGTCACAGACGAATTTCTGAACGCCCAGTTCTGTTGCTGCCTGCCGCGCTGCAAAGGCTGGTGCTGTGTGGCTGGCGATGCCGGTGCACCTTTGGAAGCCGCTGAAATAGAACAGATTGAAGACAATCTTGAAGCCATTAAGCCCTATATGCGCCCAGAAGGCATCAAGGTAGTGGAAGAAAACGATGTCTACGATTACGACGAGATGGGCGAACTCGTCACGCCCTTGGTGAACGGCGAGGAATGCGCTTTCGTCTATTTCCACGAGAACGGCACGGCCCTCTGTGCCATCGAAAAAGCCTATTTGGAGGGCAAATGCGACTTCTGGAAACCGATTTCATGCCACCTCTACCCTATCCGTTTGGTCGAAAAAGACGGCTTCACCCACATCCTTTACCACGAATGGAGCGTCTGTGTGCCCGCCAAACGCAAAGGCGAACGCGAAGGCATTCCCTTGTGGAAGTTCCTCAAAGCCCCGATGATTCGGAAGTTTGGGGAGGGTTGGTACAATCGATTGGAGAAGATGATACAAAAAGGATAGGCTCTGTCATTTGACGAAAAGCCTATCCTCATGAAACACAGACACTTTCATTTGTCGCTTTCCCGATGTGCGGCACCAATGTGCAGCACCTCCCAGCGCCGCATCCGCTCGTAGAAAGCCTCCATGGTGTCTTCTTCGTTGGAGTCTATGATGACTTCCTTCTGCTCAACAGGCGGCTTTTTGTTTTCGCCGTTTCTCCCGTGATGGCATCCCGCCAGCAGCAGGACGGACAAAGCCGTCACTGCTGCTGCGAGAATAATAGCATTTGATTTTGAACTCATTCCTTCACCACCTTTCTCACACATTTGCGGCCTTCACTGTCGGTGATGTTTACGAAATAGACACCAGCGGGCAGGTTGGCGAGGTCGATTTGCAGCGTTTCGCCTTTACCTTGTGCCATCGCCATGCGCTGCCCGAGGATGTCGATAGCCTCGGCGGCTTTTAGATCTTTACCCGTGATAGTGACTTTGCCTGTAGTAGGATTGGGGTGAATAGTAGCGAACACCATGGTTCCATTTTCTTCCACGCCCCAGTCAAAGCTAGTCTGGCCTATGCATAGTGGATAGTTAGGAATGGTACAATAGGCCATGCGGAAAATGGTAACATATATCTCTTGGCCATTGAATGAACCATTAACGACAGGGTCTTCCGAAATAGAGATGTGAGAGTCTATCCACCCATAGCAAAAGCCTCCTTCCACTTCATGCCGCACGGAAATGTAATAATGGCTGTCAGGATCAGGACATACTTGCTGGTATGGATACTGAGCGTTGTATCGATTGAACTGAAATCTATATGCTGGAGTCCATCCTCCCGTAATATTAGAGATAGTATCCCCTTCCCGTATGGTATCACCTATAATAGGCACGGCATCGTCTTGATGAAATATTTGATAGGGAAGTCTGAATCTCCATGTAGGATTGCCTCTCAATACTGTAGTAAGCATCAAATGATACGATTCCTCACATGTAAATTTGAAATCCTCCGTACCGTCATAATCCATATCAAGCAGTAACTTAGGCATAATTATATTCTCGGCATTGAAATAATGTACCGTTGAATCTGGTTTGAATTCTGCATAGATGATTTCGCCTTTCTGAGGCAAAGCCCTACCGCTTATCAACAGAGCGACGAAAACTAATAATAATACTTTTTTCATGTCTATAGAGTTTAATCATTCAATTTTCTTTCATCATTCTGGACAATTATGTTGTGGCAACACTACTCCTTCCATTGAACATTCTGGACAATCGTGTGTCATAAGTGTCATTTGAGTTCCCAATGGCAACTCAAACGGTCCATCAATAACAATGGATTCAACAGCCCTCATAGTGAAATTTCTGCCAACTGGAATTGTTAAAGTGCTGTTTTGCCCACCCATTGTAATCGTATGTTTCGTTTTGTATTGAAAGCCATTGAAATCGGAGAGGTTTCTTATTACAACATCAGCAGAGCAGTCTGCCTTCAATCTATAGCCTTTGATATAGTTAATCGTCATCTCATCATTCCAATTACCCCAAATTGTGTCTAAGTTTTCATCAAACCCAACCTTCGCATCAATATCTTCTGTATGTGTTATCTTAAGCCACATCGGATGTGGTGGGATTAGTTCTGGGTTATCAAACTCGTTAACAATCCTTCCGTCAACATAAAATGCAACCTGATTGGGCAACCACAAACATCCAAAAGTATGGTATTCGTCAAGTGATGGACCATTTTCTGGAATTGCATACAAATGATTCGAATACCTTACTGCAGCAGGAACAACCGTGTTACCCCATTCATCTAAAATAGCATGAAGATTCGATCCATACGGATTGAACCATATCCCACTCAGCGTTTCAGTATTCAAATTCGAGGGACATAGCGCCTTGGTATGTTCAAACACATCGATTTCATTGTATGTTTGTCCTAGTCCACTCCAAAACCAAAAAGCCGAGTATGCTCCCTCATGTAAAGGCATCTTGCATTCTATTTCATAGTATCCATATCCAACCGGATCTATGGATTCTATCATGCCTGTATGATAATGAACACATGGATGTTGATTCTCATGGAGTGAATCACAATAATGACAGTACTTATTCCAAGGGGCGGGAACATACCCTTCTCCACACCACAATGGGCTTTGACTCTTGAGTTCTTCAATTAATCTAAGAGTGTGGTTTGAATCAAAAACAGCATTGTTCCGTTGATATGCATGACGTTCCCTTATTGATCCAGTCACACCGGATCCCCAAATCTCGTCAGCAAAGCATTTCCAAAAAGGCTTATACCCTATAGTGTCTTTTTGGTCTTCCCAATGACCGTCCCAATACCGAACACCAGAAAAGTTTTCATTAATAAAACATTCCCAGTTATCGTCGTCTAAATCAATTTGCGCCATCATGTTCAAACTTATCAACATCATGCCGCAAAAGTATAAAAACCTTTTCATGGCTACATGGATTTTTATGGTTTTTCTGGCTCCAGCAGTCCGTTTTCCTCCAAGGTTTTGCGAAGCAACTCCATTTCCGACCGCTGTTCCTTTACGGCCTCTATAAGAAACACCGTCAATGCATCATAATCCACATACAGCAGGCCTGTTTCATCAGCAGTCACCGCTTCGGGCAATACTTCTTTTACTTCTTGGGGATTGACTCCAGGATGTCTTCCTTCTTCTGACTTTACGCTACCTTTGCCGCCCCCATCATCGGGAACATACCAAACTCCAGTAATCTGGTCAAGAACCATACCTGCTCCGCTGACATTTCCTAAAACACTACCCTCAGGGTGTCTCCAATTGCCTCGTTTGTATACGTAGCCGTTGCCCGTAACAAAGAATGTGTGTGTTCCTGGATTAGGATCATCTAGATTGGCTACAATCCAATGTTTTTGGAGTGAATCATTTGCATAGGATAATGTTCCCCAACTCCATTCTGCATTCGACTGTGTGCGAAAATAGGTGTATCCGTTGGGCTGTACTTGCACTCCGTATGCATGGGTCAGACATCCTAAACTTACATGTCCGTCGTCAAATAGTTTAATCTGCGCCTGTGCCGCCACTGCGAACAGTATGATAGCTAATGTCAATAATACTTTTTTCATAGTGTCTAAATTTTAATGATTTGAATTTTAATTTGTTTGTTGAATTGAAGTTGTTTTAATCTGTTACCGTAAACTCACCATAATACACATCCCCGCTGGGGAGCGTAAAAGTAATGATATAATCCCCATTGAGGGGTAAGTAGGTCTGAATACCATTAGGGGTGTAAACCCAAAGGTACTCTACGCTGGCTCCTGATGCCGTGATGATTTCAATGGACACTTGGCCAAGGTTTTCTGTGAAAACCACTGTGAGTACATGACCGTTAAGAGTAGGAACAATACTACCACTTTTGTCAAAGCTACTCATACTCGAACTTTCAATTAACTGAATAGGAACGCTGTCTCCTTTTTTCTCTGTTCTGGCCACGCCGTGGGCATAGCACAATGCTCCTGAAAGAAATAAGCCGAACATCAGAACTAATTTTGTTACTTTTTTCATCTTTTGGAATTTTACATGATTAAACTTTTGATTTCGAAATCGGATGCAAAAGTATCATGGTTTAGATGCCCTCGTCAAGAAAACGATGGTTCGGATTGGCTCGGATTTTTGATTAACATCTTGTTAATCATCTAAATAAAGAATCGTTTGCTAAGGTCCTTAAAGTAACCGAAAGTGTATTTTCTTCTCCAAAAATCTTTTTCAGCTTGCCATTGCGTTCAATGACGGTATTGTAGGCACGCTGCATCAAGGCAGCAATATCAGCATCGGTTAGGCCAAGCAAATAGAGGCAGCAATAGTCTAAGTCGCTGTTGGTAAGCTCAGGATAGACCTTCTTGAGACGAACCGTAAACTGTCTGAAATGACGGTCGACGGCCAAACGTAATTCTAGTAGTTGTTGCTTGTTCAAAGCGGAATCCTTATAGATGATATAATCAATTTTCGATTTGAACTGCCCTTCGTTCACTCTTTCTATGATGAGACGGCATATAGGTTCTTCATCGAATGATGAAGCCATTACAGATTTTGCAGCCAAGTCATCTAATTGTTTGATTTGATCTTTCAGTTCTCGTACTTCTTGGTTGCTTCTTTTTAGTCGACCAGATATGGCGGCCTGTTTCACGCGGTGAGCCCGATGTGCCGCTTCCATGGCCTCTTCATGGCGTTTGCTCTCCGTCTCCAACTTTTGTTGGGCTTCCGCATCTTGCTCAGCCAATTTCCTCTTGTTCCTTCTCCTTATTATCATAATAACAATAACAGCCATTAAAAAAGCTATTGGGACAAGAACTTTGACAGTTCTCAGAACCGCATCATGTTTCTCTTGAGCAGCTTTCTTTTCTTGTTTTTGGCTTATATGGCTTTGGAACAAATTATCAAGTTGGGAGACCAAAGCCTTGTTTTGGCTTTCAGTTTTTACATGATTGGCCAAAAACCGCACACATTCATCCGATTTCTCTTTGTTATCAAGACTATCGTATATAATCCGTAAATAATCAGCTGCTTGTATTTGAATAATCACGTTTTCTTTGTTTTCAAACACAGGTGCTAAATAGAGCAAAGCGGAATCATACATCATTTCCTTGAAAAAGATGCCGCCGATAATCAGACAACGTAGCAAATACTCGTTTTCGCTATCTACTTGTGCTTGAACTTGTCTTAATGTATTCAGTGACTGTTCAACGCCGTTTCCTAACTGATAGTCACAAAGCGCTTTTGTTGAGACCAAATCTCTGAACAAAAGCCCGTTGTTATTTGGCAATTCACGTATTGCACTCTCGTAATAGTCACTTGCCTTAGCTTTTTTTCCGATTTTGTCATACTGCTTCCCTAAACGATAAAGAATATTGGAAACACCTTGCGGGGAGGTAGGCTCTATTTTACAGAAAACGAGGGCGTTCTCATAGCTATCAATGGCAGGTTCCATCATAAATTGTTCAGAAAACATTTCCCCAAGACGACCGTATGTTAAGGCCATAAACCTCGCCTTATGTCCCACCAAATCCTTCTCCCCGAAATGGTTTTCAATCACCTCCAAGGTTTTCAGGTATTCGGCGCAGGCGGGCACGAGGCTGTCGTTTTCGTAATAGCCTACACCATTAATATAATGGGCGCGGGCATCTAAAAACGCAATGCGATTGGACGGCCCTTCGACGCTTCGACCATGCTCAGCGACCGCAGGCTCAGAGACCTGCGATATACTATCGAAATACGCCACGGCCTGCAACAATTCCGCGCGGTTGACTTGGGCATAATCGTTCTTGTATAACAATTCGGATAACAATAGGTTGGCGTAATGGCGGTTGTAGGCCGAGGCGGTGGAGACGCAAAAATTTGCGTCTCCACAGGTGTCAAAATATGGCAGGAGACAGGCCAAAGCGCTGTCGGGCTGGTGCCACATGAGACTGTCGATAGCCAATAATTCGGCAGTCGGCCCTTCGACAGGCTCAGGGACCTTCGCTCTTTGTGTGCAAGCGGCCACCGCCAACAGCCCCATCAGCAGCATTCCTATGAAATGTTTCCTCCGAACCATAGTCGCCTTAAAGAATAAATTCCCTGCAAAAATAAAAAAAATAATTCCGCGTTTGCAATTTGTAGTATCTTCGCCACCTAAATCACAAAGAGTGAAACGCCTGCTTTTCATATTAGCCTTAGTATCGTGTTGCCTCGCCGCTGTCGCGCAAAGCCATGACGACGACAAGCGCGTGGACTTCTATGGCTATGTGGTAACTGCGGATAGCCTCCGCCCCATACGTAACACACACGTCATCAGCAAATTGGCGCATTGTGGCACTATCACCGACCGACAAGGCAAGTTCCACATCCAGACACGGCAAATTGACACACTTTGGGTGAGTTGTATCGGTTATTCGCGCCGTCTCATCGCCCTCGATTCCACCCTCACTTCTTCCGATACACTCGTCATCCGGCTGTATCCTGAAACCGTCACACTGAGGGAAGTGACTGTGTTGCCTTTCACCAATTACGAGACTTTCAAGGAGATGCTCATCACCATGCCGAGCATCAAAACCTATGACGAAATCGAGCGGCTCAACGACGACCTCGACGAGCTTTGGCTGAGTCGTGTGCCTGTAGGCAATGGCAAGCCTACCATCACCGCCAACCCTATACAATACCTTTATGACAAATATAACGCCTCGGCCCGCCGTCAAGCCACCTTGTTGCGCAACCGACGCATGTACAACGAGGTACTGCGCGAACAAGGCCGTACCGACGAACTCCTCCCCGACTCTTTGGACTTCGCCATCGACTACAAGATGTATGAACTCGACGAAGTCGCCGAAGCCAAGAAAAACAAGAATGAATTTGACACAACAAACGTGGTGGGGAAAGCCAAGCCGATGGTTCCGAGAAGAAAATATATCAAGTGGGGAAATTAAGACAAGACTATGACCTTCCGTGACTGGCTCAATAGCATCCTCAACCTGTTTTATCCTCGCGTGTGCGCTGCCTGCGGAGAGGCTTTGCTGAAGGATGAAGAAACCGTTTGCCTGAAATGCCGCTATCTCCTGCCCAAAACTGGCTATGAACTCAACCCAGACAATCCTTTGGCGCAAACCTTTTATGGAAGGGTCAAATTCCATGCAGTCACGGCTTGTTTTTTCTTTGCCAAGTCGGGCAAGGTGCAACACCTCATCCACGAGCTGAAATACAAAGGCAACAAGGAAGCAGGCATTTTCCTCGGCCAACAATTGGGCGAGAGTATCAAGGAAGCACCCTTGTTTCAAGGCATTGACTATCTGATTCCTGTACCCTTGCATCCCAAACGTGAAAAACAACGCGGCTACAACCAGAGCCTGATGATTGCAAAAGGCATCAATGAGGTGACTGGCATTCCAATAGGCGACAAATTCCTTGTCAGGGGCATTTATACCGAAACACAAACCCACAAGACGGCTGAGCAACGTTTCAAGAATGTAAAGGACATTTTTGAAGTTCGCTTCGCGGACGAACTACAAGGAAAGCACGTCCTCCTTATCGACGACGTGCTTACTACAGGCGCCACCTTGGAATCTTGCGCGCACCAATTGGAGGGCATTCCTGGGATTGTGATTAGCGCGGCTACAGCGGCTTGCGCTGGGAATTAGACACGCTTTGCGTCATTGCGAGGAGGAACGACGAAGCAATCCAGAGACAATTAGCAAAAACTAATGCCTGGATTGCTTCGCTTCGCTCGCAATGACGTAAACCGTCAATAATGCTTACTTGTAAATCTTCACATCGGTCTCTCCATTGAGAACCATGAGGCCATTGAACGCCAAAGCCTTCATCTCGTCTTCGCCAGGATAGACATACACGGGGGCAATCTTCTCCACATGACTCTTCACCAAAGCGCAGAAGCCCTTGTCGTAGGCCATGCCGCCCGTGAGGAAGATGGCATCAACGTCCATGCTCATGGCCGAAGCAGCGAGACCGCCGACTTCCTTGGCCACTTGATAGGCCATAGCCTTATAGACCTTTTCCCATTCCTTGTTGCCAGCCTTCACGGCGTTCTCCACTTCGAGGGCATCGTTGGTGCCGAGGTAAGCGACAAAGCCGCCTTTACCTTTCAGCATCTGGCCGATTTCCTTCTTGGTGTACTTGCCGCTGAAGCAAGCATCAACGAGGAAGCCTGCAGGCAGGGAACCAGCGCGTTCGGGGGTGAAGGGGCCGTCTCCGTTTAAGGCGTTGTTCGTATCGACCACGCGGCCTTTCTTGTGGGCGCTGACCGAGATGCCACCACCGAGGTGGATGGCGATGATGTTCATGTCCTCATACTTGCGACCGAGGTCTTTCGCTAACTGGCGAGCAATGATCTTCTGGTTCAAGGCATGGAAGATGGAGATACGCGGGAAGAGCGGGTGACCCGAATAGCGTGCCACTTCGTCCATCTCGTCGACCACGACGGGGTCGGCGATGTAAGCCTTCACGCCGAGTTCCTTGGCGATGTCGTTGGCAATCAAGCCACCTAGGTTGGAGGCGTGTTCTCCGTTGTAGCCTTCGTTAAGGTCCTTGATCATGAGTTCGTTCACTTCGTAGACACCCGAGACGAGCGGACGGAGCAAACCACCACGACCCACGACGCAAGCCATTTCGCTCAAGTCGACGCCCGCTTCCTTCAGCTCGCGCTTGATGGCTTCGGTGCGGAAGGGCTTCTGGTCGGAGATGTGCTCATATTTTGCGACCTCCTCGGCGCTGTGCTTGAGGTTCTTCTTGAAGACTTGTTCCTCCCCATCAAAGACGGCGATTTTCGTCGAGGTGGAACCGGGATTTATGGTTAATATTTTGTGTGACATGATGTTTATTTATGTTGTTATTGTGATGTCTTCTGTCGCTTTGCGTCATTGCGAAGAGGAACGACGAAGCAATCCTGAGGTTTTGTTTTCTGGACTGCTTCGTGCCTCGCAGTGACGCGAAGCGTGTCCAAAATTACGCCAACATTGCTGCAAGGGCAATGGAATACAATTTCGTTTTCGACGTGTCGCCGCGCGAGCTGAGCACGCAAGGCACCTTGGCGCCCATCAGCATGGCACCAATTTCGCTCTTGTCGAACTTCGAGCAACACTTGTAGAACACGTTAGAAGCCTCAAGGTTGGGGAACACGAGACAGTCGGCGTCGCCAGCCACAGGACTCTTCATGCCCTTGATGGCAGCGGTCTCGGCATCCAAAGCGAGGTCGAGGCTGATAGGACCTTCCACCATGCAACCCTTGATTTGGCCACGCTCAGCCATCTTGGCGATGATGGCGGCATCGACACAGGCGGGAATGCCGGCACTCATCTGCTCGGTGGCGGTCACCAAGGCGACCTTCGGGCATTCAACACCAAGTTTCTTGGCCACGGTGGTGACATACTTCAGCAGCTGTTGTTTCTGCTTGATGTCAGGCAGCGGGATGATGGCGCAGTCGGAGGCAACCATCAGCTTGTGGTAGTTCGGGTTCTCGATGACGGCGACATGGGCCAGCGTCACGTTGGGCGGGCAAAGGCCGCGTTCCTTGTTGAGAATGGCGCGCATGTACTTGTCGGTGGGAAGCAAGCCCTTCATCAGGATGTCGGCTTCGCCGGCGTTGATGAGGTCGCAGGCCTTGGCGGCGGCTTTCACGTCTTCGGGCTCGTGGATGATGCGGAAGTTGGCCATGTCGATGCCTTCGGCCTTGCACACTTCGGCAATCACTTTCTCGTCACCCATGAGGGTGGCGTCGATGAGACCTTCCTTAACGGCAGCGTTCACTGCACAGATGGTGTGGTCGTCGTTGGCGTAAGCGGCCACAAGGCGTTTCTTCGGTTTGCTGCGCAAAACCTCGAACATTTGTTCTAATTTTCTGATTTCCATATTACTAAATTTAAAGATTTAAAATTCAAAATTTAAGATTCCGCAAAAATACAAAATCAATAATAAATGATATTCAAGTCCATGCGCTTTTGTTGAAGTTTCTCGATTTCGCGAGGCTTCACCTTGGTGTTGTAAACCTTGAGTTGCTTGAGCGAAGTGATGTTCTCCACTGGCGACAGGCTCTTCACATTGGTGTTGTTGACAAACAGATTCTCCAACTTTTGCAGACCCGACAAAGGCTTCAGCGACTTCACAGGCGTGCCGCTGGCATTCAAAGTCACCAAGTCGTTCATCTTCGAGAGCGGCGAAAAATCATTGATTTGTGTGTTTTCGATATTGAGCAATTCAAGCTTTGTACTGCTTTCAATGGGTTCCAAACTGCTGATGGGATTGTTCTGCACGTTGAGTTCCACCAAATAGGCTTTATTGTACAAAGCATCCAAATCGTGAACGCCTTGATTGTGGATAGTGAGACGTTCTAACCAAACGAAATCCAACAATGGAGCAAGTGAAGTGATGGGCGTTTCAGGCGTTACCTCAATCTCCCTCAAATCGATTATCTTTTGAAGTTCGACTGCATTGGGCATCTCGTTTTGGCACGAAACATGGTTTTTCAAAATGCCTTTCCAAGTCTCGTCAATATCTTCCCACCAGCCTTGCAATTCCCTCGTCTGGTAAATCACGGTGACCTGACGCTGGCCTTCCTTCAGGGCAACCACATCCGAACGACGGATTTTGGTGCTATCCGCCTCAATGATTTCAATGCTATTGTCATTAATCAAAGGCGTGAGGTCGGTGACCAAGGTATTCATCACATTCAGGGACTTCAAGCTGGTAAGCTCTTGCAACGGCTTGAGGTCGGAAATGTGGGTGTGCTCGATGTTGAGTGATTCCAAATTGGACAAGCCCTGGATGGGTTGCAAGAATTCGATTTCTGTATTGGCGATATTGAGTGATTTCAGGTTGGTCAAGCGGCTGACAGGCACCAGATTCTGCATGAACGTGTTGCCCGAAATGTCGAGTTCCTGCATATTGATGACCTGATGCAATTGCTCGGTAGTAGGTTCCGATTCAAGTTGTATCTGCTTGGAAAACACGGCTTTCCAGTAAATCGGGAGACCATTCCACCAGTTTCTCAAGGCTTCTGTGTCATAAATGACCAAGGTAAAGGGATTAATCTTAGTGAAAGCACTTGCCTCTGTGTCGTGAATGCCGGAGTGGTCGCAATAGATTTTACTCAAACGACGGTTGCCTTTCAATGGGGAAAGGTCATTAATGGAAGTGTTGGCGCAATAAAACTCACGCAAGTTCTCCAATCCACTCAAAGCCTGCAAGTTGGTGACGGAAGTACCTGAAATACTGAGACTTTGCAGGTCTTTCAAGCTACTGATGGGCCCAAGGTCGCGAATGGAGGTATTACTGATGTCCAAAGATTTTAGTTGGGGCAAATCCTGCAAAGCACCGACGTTGGCAATGGATGTTCCGCTCAGATTGAGTGAAGTGAGATTCGGGCAATGCTTCAAATGGTTGATTCGATTGACTTGCGTGTTGGCAAGGTTGAGTTTCTGCAAGTTCCTCAAGGAGGCAAGCACATCCAAGTCGTCAACGGTGGTATTGGCCACTTCAAGTTCCTCAAGGGTGATGTTGTATTTCAAGGTTGAAATATCATCAACCAAAGTGGAATTGGCACGCAATACTTTCAGCTTGTTGAGGTTACGCACAGGTGAAAGGTCTTCGATGGAGGTTTCCGAAATATCCAACCACGTAAGGTCTGACAATTCGCTAAGGGGATCCAAAGAGATGATTTCACGGATGCCGGAAATATCGACGCGCTGTTTTTGGGTGACAAGTAGCAGTTTGGCATCAAACTCGGGGAAATCCGCGAGGGTAGTCGTGTCGATTTCGGCCAAAGTAATACTATCGTTGAGCTTGATGTCTCCACCCAAACGGTTCTTCCAATTCTGCGACAGGCCTTTCCACCAGTTGCGCATCGCTTCTTTTTCATTGATTTTGGTGGTATAGATACTGGCTATCTTCAGGCTGTTGTTCTGTCGGTCAAGGTTGATTTCGACGAAGCGGTTTTTCACGTCATCAATAGCCTCGTCGGTCACGGTCATGGCGGTCAAATGCCTTGTCAACGTGACCTTGAAAAAGGTACTGCCATCGTCTCTCGTGTTGTTGGCGATGCTTTGCAGGTCGAGCTTGAAATTGGCCCATTTGAAGAAAAAGTCGATGTCTTTCAGATAGGCCTGCACGTCTTTATTAATAGGTGTATTGCGGTTCACGTCGAGGTCGTCCTCGATTTGCACCTTGTCATCGATAAAGACTTTACTCCAGCTTTCCGTGAATACGATTTCCTTTTCCGAGGCCGAAGCGGTGCTGTCGCCGAGAAAGTTCATCGTTTCCTCCAAATACGAAATCATGCCGTTGATTTCGGCTTCATACTTCGCGACTTCGTCTTTGGAAAGCTTCTGGGCCTGAACACCAAAAGCCAAGCCAAACAACAATAGGGAGAGAATGGTAATCTTTTTCATGGTTGATAAAATTTAATGACGTTGGATTTTTCCTTTTCAGGCATGTAGATGACATTCGACATGAGCCAGCCGGAATTGAGGCCCGAGCGGTTGAACCACGACACTTCAAAATACCAGTCCTTGATTTGCAGGACATGGAACTTGACGCCGTCGACGTGTTGAAACACGAGTTTGCCCTGCTTGATTTCGTAGAAAAACAGGGTCAGATAATCAGGTTGAAAATCTTTTGAGGCGTAATATTCTATGATTTCAGGATCTTGGAAGGCCTTATAGATGTTCATGAAGTCGAGTTCGTGACTCATAGGATGCAGGAAGTGCTTCTCCTTTTCAGCCATCTCGCCAGTGGGGAAAAGCTTGTTGAACTCGGAGCAATACACATTGGTAATCACCCATTTCGAGCCTAAGCCCTCCTCCTCAACGGCCAAAAAGAGCATCACTTTGACCTCATTACCATAGTACTTGAAAGTACACGACACTTCGGAATACCATCTTCCGCCGAGGAAAGTCATGTAGGTGGAGTCGCCTTTGGTGACATCCTCGATAAAATAGCGTTGCAACTCGGTTTGGGTACCGTATTTTTCCTGGTCGAAAAGGATGGGCAGCGACTTGCGGCGCATCTTGTTGCTGCGATAATTAGGGTCTTTCGGGTTGAGCTGGTTACCGAATTGGTCTTCCTCGTAATTGAAGCGGCGCATGAACTGACCCATCTGCTTGGTCATCGCATAGAGTTCAGTTTCGTCCATCTTAAAATCGCCAATCGTCTGACCTGCAACAGGCCAGACGAAGGCGATAGTTAGTGCCAGAAGGATGATATTTCTGACTATTTTCATTTATTGGTCGTTTCCTTGACGCGCATGTCGCCGAGCAACACATCCCAGAAGCCGATGGTGCGGCCTCCGATTTGGGTCTCTTTGCGCTTCACGTAAACGGTAATGTCCTTTTTGGTTGTGTCCTTATACACCATGTTGCCTTCAGCGTCGTAGCCACGGAAGGTCTGGAAGATGGTAATGACACCCACGTAGGTGCCGTCGGGCTGACGCTGCAAGTCGCTGACATACTCGATGTTGTACCATTCAATCTCGACGCGGTCGTAGTTGAGGCGCATCAGGTGTTCGAAGTACTTACGGACACGATAGTAGGTGATTTGGTTGGAACTCAATGAAGAAACACCAATTTCGGCATCGTTCATGAAAAGTTCCTCGGCACGGTCGATGACGCGGTTGGCCTCGCTGAAAGGCGTTTCCTTCGAGCCGACGATTTTGACATATTTGCTCAGGTCTCTCACCTTTTCCAAGGCAAGGCTGTCGATGGCCTGCTTACGTTCGAAACTCAGTTCGTCCTGTGCCATGGCGCTACCCACAACGCACAAGGCAATCACTAATGTGGCGATGATCTTTTTCATTTCTTTATCAGTTCAAGTTCGTTAATCTTTCCGTTGCTGTTGTATTTGATTTCGTGCACCTTCTCGGTTGCCTTCTTTTGGTCCTTCAGGTAGTTGAGATAGTTCTCAATGGTGGTCGGACGGTCGTAGTCGTTGAAGTCAGGGTTTTGCTTGATGATGATGAGCACCGGCACGTTGGGCGACTCAAACAGGCTCATGGTTTCTTTGATGACGCTGTTGGCTTGATTGACACTGCTCGCATTGGCAATGGAAGTGAAGTTACGTCCCAGGACGACATCAGCGGCCTCGATTTTCTCATTCTTTTCGGCGGCGATGCGTTCCTCTTCTGCTTTTTGGGCACGTTCGCGGGCTAATTTCTTTTCCACTTCGAGCAGCAGGTCATCGACCTCTGCATTTTGCAGGTTCCAGTCCTTAATGGTCTGGACGCGAGCTTCTTTTTCTTCGAGAGTCCAAAGGGTCTCGTCGTTGAGGATGGCGTTCAGGTCTTTCACGGCCTGTTCGACTCTTGATCTCCATTCAGCTTCGGCGGCTTCTTTTGCCAGCTGTTTCTTGCTTTCGCAACTCGTGGTGCTTCCCAGCGTAACGAAAACTGCCAGAAGTACCATCATAATGCTTGTGATTTTACTTTTCATATTGTAAATTTTAAAATTCTTTCTTTATAACTCCAATGATGCTAATAAATTGCAAAAATAGTTCTTTTTTTCTTTGGTTGACTATTATTGCCCCAAAGAAATTTTCTTTAATACCTTATAGAAAGGTCCCGATGGTTGCAGAAAACTCTGGAAATAAACCAATTCCTTCACATCGGCATGAAGATAGGTCTTCTGCTCGATGGAGTTGTAAATCTGCATAAAAAATTGTTTATCAACTAATTGCTTGATACGACAAACGGTGAGGTGCGGCACAAAGTTTTGTCGGTCGCGGAGGTAGCCCAAATCGTCGAAAGCATCAAGCAGGTTGGCTTCAAGGTCAAACAAGGCTTTGGGTTGGTCGGTCATGCCGAGCCAAAGCACGCGCGGCGTGTGGTTGCTGCCGAAGAGCCCAGTGCGGTCGAAGTCCATTGTGAAGGGCCGGTGGTTTTTGGCCACTTTCTGGCAGGCTTCGATGATGGCGGGCACATCCTGCTCGGGCGTATTGCCCAAGAACTTCAAAGTCAGATGGATTTGATTGGTTTTCACATAGTTGATATAACGTTCATGCTGAAGATTTTTCTTCAATTTTTCCACCATAGCCGGAAACTCCGCGCCGCATGGAATGGAAATGGCTAAGAAGGTTCGTAAGGTTTTCATTAATTCAAAATTTGTTTGCAATAATTAGGATTGTTGACGCTGTTATCTCACTATCCCCACCGGATACACCAAGTAATTCTTGTCATAATAGGGCGAGCGTTCGTAGAACCAGTTCAGGATTTCGTACTGTGAGGGTTGCTTGTCTTTCGGGAAAGCGGCCTTCCATTGTTTAAACTGCTCCGCAAGGAAGGGGTCGGCGCTGAGCATCTGTTGGGCCATGGGCTCCATCTTATAAACCTCAAAGTATTCCACACGCTGCAACACATTGTTGAAGAAGCCCCATTCGAACAGCGAGCCTTGCATTTCAGGCTCCAGCAGATTCATTAGGAGTCGGACACCGTCTTGCGAGGTCTTGATTACCGCCGAGCCTTTCGGGAAAGTGACTTCCTTAGTGATTTCTTCCGTGTCGAAATGTGCTACACGGCTGTGACCTTCGGATGGCGTAGGCATAAACTCAACATTGCTGAAACGGTACGTATTCACTTGCAATGTCTTCTCACTCTTCAACAGATTCATCTCGAAGCCATGCGCCTTGACAATATCGATGACTTTACCATATTGCGCCGGAATGATGTATTCCTTGGGCACCGACAACAACTTCTCGGGCCGCGTGGAAAGCATCCTGCGGATTTTGCGCGTCTCGGGTCGCGTAGTATCATAGGCATAATACCAACCTCCTGTGATGTCGCTGTGCACCGTGTCGAAATGATAACCCAAGAAATCCTCCATGATGGTATCGTTCATTTCCGAATCCATGTTGATGGGCAACTCCTTAAGAGTCAAATCGTTTTTCTTGGCCTGCGTCAACGCGTTGTTGAAATTGTCTTTATCGTTGCGGATGATTTTCAGCGTCTCCACAATCATGTGATAGGTAGAGAACACACGGTCCTTATAAGGTTTCAACATGTGGGTTTCCAGCAGAATGCCCGGACAGTTGCGAGCCGTGGTATAGGCCTCGGAAAACATAGCAGAAAAGCTTTCGTCATACAAAAATCCCGTCGGGTCGCCCCAAGGACGGAATTCAACGTAGCGGGTGATGGGGATGCCTTTGTTTTTCATCTCTTGTTTGATCTGCGGCTCCCATATCAAATTTAACCAACGCGTAATCGAAGGGTCGTAATTGCCAAAATTCTCTGTCGAATAGGTCGTTACGTACTGATAATCTGCTCCATTGGTGGCATGAGTGTCGAAAAACAGGTCGGGGTGCCATTGATTGAACAGGGCTGCGAAGGCTTGTATTTCGGGGGTGTCAAGTTTGGTGAAGTCGCGGTTAAGGTTTAAGCCTTGGGCATTCACACGCCAACCCATTTGTTTCGGGCCGTTTTGATTGATGCGGTTGTAAGGCGAAAAGTTGGCTAAGCCATCGGGGCTCAAAACCGGAATGAAAAGGAAGGAGAAATCATTCAACAAATCAGCATTATTACCGTAGTTCAACATGTCGCGGATAAGCATGAACATGGCATCCTTACCGTTGGGTTCGCCAGGATGGATGCAGGATTGGACGAGGATGATATTTTTTCCACTCTTGCGGATTTTCTTTGGCTTGGTGTAGCCGTTTTCGTCAACGATGAGGAGCGGTATTTCACGACCTTGAACCGTCGTCCCAATACTTTGGTAATGCACTTGTTTGAACTGTTTCGCAAGCATTTTTGCATAGGCAATCGTACCTTCGTAATTGTCTGTTTCCAAGTAGTTTGACTTTTCGAAAGTGGTGGTGAGATCGACTTCTTTATTGCCGCAACCTGCCAAAAGAAGCAAGGCCAACAAAAAAGGAAAATAGTTCTTCATGCGCTTAGATTTTAGGTTATTGAACCAGCTAAATATTTTACAAAAGTAGGTCTTTTTGAGGAGATTTCGCTTGATGACAAGTTTTTTTCTTTCCAATTCAACAAAAAAACGTATTTTCGCCCATTCAAAATTGATTTTATTATGAACACTTATTCCATAGGAATCGACATTGGCGGCACCAACACCGACATTGGGCTGGTGCGCGACGACGGCCGCGTTATGGCCAAGAAAAACATTACCACCAGAAACTATTTCGACGCGTCGATTTATGTGTCAGACGTGTACGACCAGATTAAACTGTTGATGACTGAAAACGGTATTGACGCCGTCGATGGCATCGGTGTGGCGGCTCCGGTGGGCAACTACTACACAGGCTGCATCGAGAACGCCTCTAACCTCAACTTCAAAGGTGTGACGAACTTGAGGGAGATGTTCGGAAAATACACGGACGCGCCAGTGGTGGTTTCCAACGATGCCAACGCTGCGGCCTACGGCGAACTCGTCTATGGCGGTGCTCGCGGCATGAAGAATTTCGTGATGTTCACTCTCGGCACAGGCGTGGGTAGCGGTATTGTAGTTGACGGAAAGCTGGTACTCGGCAAGACCGGTGGAGCTGGCGAGTTGGGTCATGCCATATTGATTCCCGAAGGGCGTCTGTGCGGCTGCGGAGGAAGGGGCTGCCTTGAGACCTACACGTCATCCAAGGGCATTGTTCGTACTACCGTGGAACTGTTAGAGCAGAGGCTTGATTATAAAGGTGTGCTTTCGCATTACAAGCCCAGCGAAATCTCCAGCAAGATGGTTGGCGAAGCAGCCAATGACGGAGACCCCTTGGCTATCGAAGTGTTTGAAAAGACTGGTTACTGGTTGGGCATCGCCATGGCCAACGCGGTGACGTTCAGCGGCCCTGAGGCCATCTTCCTGATGGGCGGTCCAGTGAAGGCGGGTGAGGCGCTGCTGAAACCCTTGCGCAAGTCATTTGAAGAGCATCTGTGCTTCATCTTCAGAGGCAGCGTGGACATTCGCGTCTCTGAATTGCCAGATAATGATGCGGCTATCCTTGGGGCGGCTGCGTTGACTAAAGCGTAGACTGCTGGTTACAAAAGTCGCTTTCGTGATTGTCTTGTATGTAGCTGAGCGATGATCGTTGTTTTCTTTGATTTTCGTTTTGACATTAATATTACGTTTAAAAACAAAAAAAAGGCCAGAACCTTTTTAGAGTCTGGCCTTTTAAGTCGAAAACTAACAAATTACAGACCAACCACCATCAATTATTAGATTCTTTACAACAGTCATAATCACAGGACATAATTGTCTCCTTGTTCCTGTAATTCGTAGCATTTGCGCCCAGTTTTTTGGTCATGTATTCAATTTTATTAGCCTTCATTCTTAATATATAAAATCATTCTCTGATTGTTTGATATATTAAATCCTGGGTCACCTTTATACCCCCCATTGTCTTGGACATAGTCTAATAAAAGGAAACACCTTCATACTTTCCACCACTAACTTTGACTTTTCGGCATGTATAATTCCTTAACTGAACTATTTTTGAAATGTCGCTTAAATTGGCCGAATATTCATCCTCATTTGTGGAGTAGAAAGCCCTTGCATTTATACCTAAACCATGATTTACATGTCGTATCTTAACTTCATAAAGTCAACGGAGCTTTGCTCTCTTTCAAGCATCGTTTTCTCGTCTTTTGCGCATAAGTGAGCCCACTCAACCACGTCGAGATTCGGATGGTTGTAAAGGTTTTCAAAGCACTTTATGTTGGTTTGATGAAGCGGTATTGTGGTACCTGTCCAACTATAGGAACCTAAGTTGGCGTGCAAACTGTCCCGCACCTCTCTCATACTGCCGAAATTATCTAGAAGCCAAATAAACCAACTGCTGAAACGCTCACTGCCACCAGGCCTGTCATCCTTATCAACAGCGTCATAACAAGGAGCCATTGATGCAATCCTTGCTGGTGCGGAGTCTGGGTTTTTCAGACACAGATCTTTAATAAACTCTTCTCCCAATTCAAAGAACGGCCCTGTGCCAAATCCAAAACCAGAGCCAAGTTCGTCCTTTACTTGGAAATAGAATAGATAATAATCAGGCGACAAGAACTTCTCAATAAATTCATCCCATATCACGTCACGATAATCCCTCAACAACTCAGTAAACAAACCCTCGGAATTCAAATGTACGAACTTTGAATTATAGAGTTCAATCATCTTGTGGTTGATGGCTTTGGCAAAATCCTTGTCTTCTTTTGTGTGTTCAAGAATATGAACTACCAGTCTTATGTATTCATAGAAATTTCTGTCGCTATCGCCTACAACGGGGTAATGGATTATTGCATTTCTAATGGCTGACTTACAATCCAAATCCTCATCATGATCCATGAAGATACGATGTATAAGAACAAAATCAACCAACAGCTTATAATCCTCAGGATAATTTTCGTTGATGGCCTTCACCATATTTTCATAACGGCTCTTGGTTATTGCTCTGAAATAGCTCAGATATGTCACCAAGGAATTCTTTGGCAGTTTGCATGATTTTTCTTCTTCACCAATCCGATAAAAATTCCTCAGGTCATCATGCTCGGCGAATGCCAATATCCGTATATATAGTCCCTTCCTGTCATTATCATACAGCTTGTCCAAGAAAACCAGCAGTTCTTCTCTATTCTTCGCCTCATCACAAAAAGACAGCAGAAAAGAACTGTGGTAATTGTCATCGCCCTCAAGCACCACTTTCAGAATCACATCAAAAAACTCCGTTATCTCTTCATGGCTCAAGGTCTCGGAAATCTTTTTTGCGAATCTGTTGTCTATATATTCGTTGTCGTTCAAAATCAGGCGGACTTCATCTTCATTCTTATAGATTTCTTGGGCAATAAACTTGTCAGCCAATGGGTCGAACAACTGTGCCGAGAGTTGAACAATGTCCTCGTCCTTCATTCTATAGTCAGCCCACAATTTGTTTCTTGCCTCTTTAAGGTCGGTGATAAAACTTGATGGCCTGATTTTTTTTATCCATTGCTCTATATATTCCAAACTGAGCTTCCCAATTTCATTTTCTTTTAACAACCTTCTCGCATGTTCCAATTGTTCATACTCGTCATCCCATTTATTCCCTCTTATCTCAACGACTTTTTCAATGAGTGGATTCATCACATTCCAATTCCCATCTCTTATCCACTGGAACGTATTATCCACTACCACTTTCGCCACCATATCAACGCTTGATGGCTTTGTAGTCATTAGGCTAATCAAGAGGTCTCTACAGTCATACCAATAGTCGTATATCTCCTTGTAAGATTTGGGTGCATAGTCTTTCTTGTTTTCAAAACCAAATTTTTCAGCACCACCCATTTTCACAAACTGTCCGTTTCTGAACGCCTCACTGATGCACCTCAAAGCAATGGCAAGATAAGCATCGCCCAAATCAACAAGCTTCTTCAAAGTGTTGAACCTCTGAGTCAAATCAACTTCTGTACCCGCCAATTGCACATGGAACAACTGATTCAATTGCGCTGTTGCATTGTTGCCATAATCCTCATTTTCGGCAATTGCCAGTTTGGCAAGCACCTGTACCGCTTTTTCATAACTTTCTTTGGCAAAACACAACTTTTCCAATGCCCACACAACATTCCTCCTTCCATCGCCGTCAAACTCGTTCTTCAACCAATCAAACGATTTGCCTTTGACAATATCATAAATACACTCAGCTACGGCAGCCGGGTTCACCGTTGACATAGCGAGGAAGAGTTGTGAACCCAGACCAGAACAGATAACTTCCTCGTTGAAAAAAGGGTCATTCACATCCCTTCTCACCAGTTCACCAACAAGTTCAAAGGCTGCATTATCACCAGTCATCTGCTGGATATGTTTGCAGAAACCCTCACTAATATACCCTTGAATCTCCTGCTCTTGCAACTGTATATTATCAATCATCTCCTTAAAATGTTCACTGCTGTTGCAAACATTCTTGAACCATTGAGCCGTAAGCCAAACAGCCAAAGGGAAAGGTCTCACATGCAACCAATCGCCCAAAACATCCACCAAAGTTGGGTTATACTGTTTTATCAGCCGCTCAGCCAGACTCCTTCTTTGGGTAAAGTTCAATGGTCCCAATGGTGTGATATGCTCATAATTGATGATATAATTGAAAGCCTCTCGCGGTTTTCCCCTGTATGGAAACGGCATACACAGCGACAGGGTCTGCATCATGGTCATCGCTTCATTGTCATGCTCGCCCAAATTCAATAGCTTTGGCATTAAATGCTCAACCACTTCCACGCCGGCTTTTTTTTCTTTCAAATATGCCGAAACTAACTCTATGGCCATCTGTGGATAGCCACCAGCCAATTCCTTTATCGCCTTTACGTCTTCTTCAGGGAAACGGTCGTTGGGGAGGTTCTGGTCAATATATTCATTGACACGCACTCTCATGTCACTGGGGTTAAGCCACAAAACCTCTTCTTTCTTCCTCAATTTCAGTTTCTCGTTGAAATAGTCATGATTGGCCGCTATAATTCTGAACTGTGGGTTGTTTTGATTTCTACAACTAATCATTTGAAGCAAGAAATCCAACGGACAATCGTCAATGATAATAATTCCATCCCCATCTTCATTTCGTTTCATAATTTGAGCAGCCTCGGCCAACAAGTCATCCTCGTCACCCGAATACTTGGCGAAATAACGGTTAGGATTCCTTTCTGTCTGGTGGAATGCCTCATAAATCAACTTTGACTTACCCATACCCGATAAGGCAGTCAAAATCAACGTCGGCTGATCATCGTCCCGAAGTGCATCAATAATCTCCTTGGTTTTATCATTCTCCAAGAACTCACCCGTTTGGTTCTCAGCGTATGAAGAAACCGGCAATGGTTTTATTTTTTGCCTTTTATTGAAAAAAACAGCTTCACCTGTTTCTTGCGCAAACTGATAGTCACTTTCATCAACTATACTCTTCAATGCCTCAACCCTGGCAAATTCAAGAGCCGAAGGACAATCTATTTCATTATTGGTGCCTCTATATGAATGTATACCTGTCATGTAAGCAGAGAGATACAATCCTCCTTCATTGTCAGAATAAAAAACCCCACCACCTGATGTAGCCTCAAAAATAGCTTGAGCATTTATGTTTTGTGAGGTTAAATTAATATCAACAGCCCAAATACCAGATGCTCTTCTATTAACCTGATTGATCCGCAAATTTGTTTCCTTCCATCTATATCCACATAATGTGGCCTCCCCCGCAATTTCCTTTGCCAACAAACTTACTTTATCCAAACCAGAAACTGGAGCGTTCTCCATGTTCTCAACAATCATCACAGCAACATCTTTCGGTATATCAAACAGAGGGATGTCAATAACCCTGAGATTAAAAACGTTACTATTCCTATACAATGCAACTTTGATGTCATCAGCAGGTAGTGGTGCCTCCTTGTCTTTTGCTTGAATAACATGAGCTGCGGTTAGCACATAAAACACATCATTCACCAGCACAATGGTACCGGAGCCTTCACCATTGTCAGGTTGGCAAAAAATCTTCACAGCAACCTTTTTAAGGTCTTTTATTTCAGGTTTTGTTAGAAACATAATTCAGTTGTGTTTTCGTGAATTTCAAAATTGTATTGTTCTTTCTCACCATCATTCAGGAAGGGTGCTCCATTTGTGGTTATTTCCTCTAATGAATAATTCATATAGAAATGGACCCTCTCTTCTTTATTCCTATTGGGATGGCACAAAATGTGTGCAAACGTTTCCCTGTCGGGATGAGCGTAACGACCGTCGCCACCATTGGTTGAAATAATAAACTTATTGCACTTGATAATATCCATCAGTCCGTTGCTGGTATTGTTGCGGCTTCCATGATGCGACACTTTTACGAAATCAACCTCAAACGGATGGTCTTCCGACCAACCTTTTCCTCTCAAATACGCCTCAACGTTTTGTGGATAGCAGTCACCAAGCATAAGCACACTGAATTCATCGCAACGCAGAACAAAAGCTATGCTTGCCGCATTAGCCAATTGACTATCTTTGGTCAAATCAGGAGCTTTGGTATTCCTTTTAGCCAAATCATCAAGCGAAGTTTGCAAATCGGCATTAGTTCGGGCAGTGGCTTTGGTGGGTGCGCCATCTTCTACTTCTTGTTTCTTTATGGCCATATTCATCACCTCCACAGTAGGCGAAACCACTTCAATCTCGGCAAAAGGAATATCATTTCCGCAGTACCCTTCTGAAATACGATCACACCATACCAAATCACCATTCGCAACAAACCCAGTCAAATATTTAGCCAAGTCAACACCTTGTCCAGGGCTGGTTCTGGTTGAGCTAACCATCGGTACATACCGTGCACAATTGGCCCATATTTCCTTTACTGGCAAGTGCACCTACTTATCCAAACAATCATATACCAAAGAAAGAATGCCACCAATATGATCCTCGTCGTAATGAGTCAACACCATCAAGTCAATAGTTGGCAATTCACTGATTGCTTCAAGAAAATAGTCACTACTGGTTGTTGGCCCACCATCCACTACAATGATACCTTTTTTATCACCACGACCACATTCAATAATGATGGCATCACCATATTGAACTTGTAATATTTGTATTTTACCCATATCGTTTTAAAAAGAGATAGCTACAGAATTACCATAAACCATCAAAAAGATATTTTTTTGAATGTAAGTAATACTTATATCATTGCCCATTAATCACAGATATGATGACAGAAACTCTATTTTCAAACTCCGTGCAAAGAAAGGTATTCTATCATACAGACAAAAACCTATTACGGCTCCGGCAACTGGTTCTGCTGAGGCACGATGATGGCGCAGATGATGTAAGCCAATACGCCAGGGAAAGCAGCCGTGAAAAGCGTCATCACAACCCACAACAGTCGGATAACCGTGGGATCCAGATCGAAATATTCGGCGATACCACCACAAACGCCGCAGAGTTTCCTGTCGGCCATCGAACGATAAAGTTTTTTATTCATTTTGCTCTTGTTTTTAATTTTAGCACGCAAAAATACATACAAATTCATTATCCCAAAAGGGAATAAAATGGTTTTTTGACAAAAAAATCGGATTTTATGTCGAAAAAATTATTACTTTTGCATAATTATTTCTACATAAAACCGTCATGAATCCATTTGTAACCAAAGGTTATGTTTCAGCTAAATATTTCTGCGACAGGGAGAAAGAAAGCCAGCAACTGTTGCAAGAGTTGGAAAACGGCAACGATGTTGCTTTGGTCGCGACACGCAAAATCGGCAAGTCGGGACTGATTTTACATTGCTTCGATGCCTTCGACCTAAAAAAAGACTATAACTTGTTTTTCATCGATTTTTATTCGGTGGGCACGTTGCGCGAGATGGTTTACATGATGAGCCGCTCCATTGTCAACGCCCTTGCGCCAAAGGGTGCCATATGGCTGCAACAGTTCAGCGCAGCGGTCAGGTCGATGGCATTTGTGATGACTACCGACTTGGCAGGACTTCCGAAACTCAACATCCAGTTAGGCGACATCCGTGAGCCACAGGTCTCTTTGGAAGAAATTTTCCATTATCTCGAGCATTCCGATCAGCCCAACATCGTCGCCATCGATGAGTTCCAGCAAATCGCCAAATTCCCCGAAAAGAATGTGGAGGCTTTGTTGCGCACCTATATCCAACAATGCCATCAAACCAAGTTCATCTTTGCGGGCAGCCAGCGTCATTTGATGGGCGACATCTTCACTAGCGCGGCTCATCCGTTCTACCAAAGCGCATCGGTGATGCACCTTGGCCCCATCGACAAGGAAAAATACCGCGAGTTTGCCTGCCGTCATTTTGCCGAAGCAAACAAAACATTGGAACCCAACGTGATAGATGAGTTGTACAAGCGTTTCGAAGGCATCACTTGGTACATGCAGAAAACGCTGAACACTTTGTTTGTATTGCCAAACAAGACCCAATGTTACGGCCTTGATGAGATGGAAGAAGCCATCCAAAACATCATCGACACCAACGACTTCACATACGCTGAAAAGATGTTTCAATTGCCTGAAAAACAGAAGGAACTATTGTTGGCCATCTGTCAGGAAGGCAAAGCCACAAAAATCACCTCATTGAATTTTGTGAAGCGGCACAAGATTTACTCGACCAGTGCCGTACAATCGGCTTGCAAAGGTCTATTGGACAAGGAATTGATTACCGAAGAAGCTGGACAATATTTCGTTTACGACAAGTTCTTTGAGCTTTGGCTTAGGCAGAATTATTGATTTATACCTAATGAAAAAGTCGGGAGAACACAAAGCTTTCCCGACTTTTTGGGATTACTTCACTCGCAATGACGCGAAGCATGTGTGAAAACAAAGTCCTAAAAGGACGACCCGAACACACCCCGATATGAAATGTCGGGCTCGTAATGAAAACCTAATCTTTTGCAAAAAGATCCATATAATCTTTCCTATCAGGAAGCATAGGCAAATCTTCTTCGGAAACAACCGTGAAAACGTAAACCAATTCCTTCTCAGTCTTGGATTCTCTTATATATTGCCTCTTCAACTTCGGAACCACCCCAGATAGCCCCAGTGTTTCCTTCATCTTCCGCTTGAGGGTTTTCTCTGGGGTGTCGCCAAACGCCACATGCCACCAATAAAGCCTTGTGATTTCTCCCTTGCCATTAATGACATGCAAATGCGCGACAGGATGCAGCATCTTGTTCCCTTGGTGCAACTCCACGTACATGGCTCGTCCCACGATGTTGCCTCGCTCGTTGACAATGGGTAGGAATTCGATGGGATTTTCTTCGGGTTCAAATCTGCGTGGTCCATCCGCTTGGGCTGATAAGTCCTTCTCATCGTCCTCTACAATCGGCTGTTCTTCTACAATCTGCGGTAGTTCTTGCTCAATGGTTTCCTGTCTTGGTTTTTCTGTTGGTGCCGTCGTTACCATAGGCTTGTCATGGACAATCTGCGTAAGCATCATCGGCTCAAATGACACTTCCTCCACCACTACCCTTTCCTTGGCTCGCGGCCCTTTCAATTCAATGACGTCACCCGCCTTCTTCCCTATCAAAACCTTGGCTATGGGTGAAACGAACGAGATGAGACCTTTGTTCACGTCGGCTTCATCCACGCCCACAATTCTCACCACGCGTCCGTTGTAGCGCACCCAAGCCCCGAAACTCACCGTGTCCTTGCTGACCTTGGAGAGGTCGACCTCCACGGCACTAATAATACGGCCAACAAGCTGCTTGATTGTGGCGTCGATGAAATTAACCATGATGTAGTTGTCACCCGCCTTGACGCGCTCTGCCTCAAGGCTTTTCAGTTCCTCTTTGAGCGCGTCGAGGCCTTCTTTTGTGACATAATTGGGCACGCCTTCTGGCAGATATGCCCTTGGCGGCACCATTGGAATCTCTTCTTGATCACCTTCTTTTATGAAACCCCTACTCATAGAGTAGTTTATTTAAGTATGTAGATGAGCAAATTTAGGACGTGGGACGGAGGACATAAGACAAAGGACAAAAGACGGAGGACAAAGGACTAGGATAAAGACCCAAGTCCTATGTCCTATGTCCCAAGTCCTATGTCAAATAAACCTACAGCTTAATTTTATACAGTTACTCATTTAATCACCAACTCATCGATGATGTTCTGGCACTTGCCCACCTTCTCGATGCACCAGAGCAAGTAGCGGGCATCCATGCAGATGGTGCGCTGCACCTTGTTCTCGAAGCTGAGGTCGCCGCTCATGGCTTCCCAGTTGCCGTCGAAAGCCAAGCCGATGAGGTTGCCCTCGCCGTCGATGACGGGACTGCCTGAGTTACCGCCTGTGATGTCGTTGGTAGTGATGAAGTTGACGACCAACTCACCGTTTTCATTGGCATAACGGCCGTAGTCCTTCTTGGCCACGAGATCACGGACATCCTGCGGGATGTCAAACTCCCAGTTGCCGGGCACGTACTTCGCCATCACGCCGTCCATGGTGGTGTAGTAGTTGTAGTTGACAGCATCAGCGGCTTTGTAAGGCTCCACGGTGCCGTAAGTCAAGCGCATGGTGAAGTTGGCATCGGGATAGAAGTTGCGGTCGTTCTGCATTTCCATCAGACCCTTCATATAGAGACGTTCGCCCTTGTTGCCGTAGTTTTGGGCTTCCTCATAGCGAGCATACAAAGTCTGGTATGAGTCGATGATGTTCGTTGCAAGGGCAAAAATGGGGTCTTTGTCAAGAGCTTTAGGCTTCTGCATCCACTTTTCCAGACGGGCTTTATCGGTGAAGATGGACTTCTCAAAAGCCTTGGCCACAAATGCGGTGAAGTCGCCATTGCATTCTTTTCCAATGCGGTGGATTTCAGTAGGCATCAGGTCGGTGGGGATGTTCTTGTAGAACAAAGCCAGCAAAGCGGCGGTCACGTCTTGGTCTAAGGGCATGGAATAATCCTTGAAGAAGGTCTCCACGCTGCCCCGCATATTCTCAGCTGCGGCTTTGATGTCAGCTTTGTCAGCCTTGTCTGCAAACATGTTGTTGATACGCATGAACCTGCGGCTAAACGATATAGCTTCGCCACCATTCCAACCCGCCTCGCGGTGGTAGACAAATGACTTCTCAATCTCGTCGAGGATGTTCCATTTCTGCTGGATGCCAACGAAGATATCGCCATATTCGGCCTTGCGCTTCGGGTCGGCGTTGACCCAGTTCATGAAGTCTTCCTCTTGGGCGAGGCGGCGCTCATAGACGTGGTTGCGCTTGAGTTGCTTCACCTGGCCGATGTAATATTTCCAGTAGTTCGACACGCTGGCCTGCTTGGAGGCGTACATAATGAACACCTCTTGGTCGGCATCCATGTGCTTGCGGTAGTTGTCTAGTTTGGTTGTGCGGCAGTCGATGATGGCGGGGCCTTCTTCCTCGATGACGTTCTTCACGGTGTAAGAGGTCGAATAGCGGTCAGTTGAGCCAGGGTAGCCGAGAATCATGGCATAGTCGCCGGGCTTCACGCCACCTAAATTAATAGGAAGGTACCACTTGCTCTTCATCGGGACGTTGTCAGCGGAATATGTGGCAGGACTACCATCAGGGGCGGTGTAGACGCGGAAGATGTTGAAGTCGCCCTTATGGCGCGGCCAAGTCCAGTTGTCGGTGTCGGCACCAAACTTGCCAATACCCCAAGGCGGGCAGCACACGAGGCGCACGTCTTTGTATTCGTCGTATTCAAAGAGGATGTACTGGTTGCCGCTGTAGAAAGGCACAATCTCGATGCGCACGTTGCGGTCGCCTTTGCGGTCTTTCTCGAGCTGGCGTGCGTTCTTACCAATGAGTTCCTCGCGTTCGGTTTCGGTGGTCTGAGCGGTGACACCTTTCAGCACGGCTTCGGTCACGTCTTCCACCTTATTTAAGAATAAGACGGAGAGGCCTGCGTTGGGCAATTCTTCGCCCTTACTCTTGGCCCAAAAGCCGTCGGTGAGGTAGTCATGTTCGATGGACGAGTGTTTCTGCACATAGCCCAGACCACAGTGGTGGTTGGTGAGCAACAGGCCTTCGGGAGAGATGATTTCACCAGTGCAACCGCCACCAAATTGCACGATGGCATCCTTGATGCTGGGCTGGTTGAAGCTGAAGATTTGTTCAGCCGTGAGCTTGCAGCCCATAGCTTGCATTTCGGCCAAGTTCTGGCCATTCAGTGAATAAGGCAGCCACATGCCTTCGTCGGCGCGGGCCACCATCAATGTCAGCGTTAATGCTGCAATTAATGAGAATACTTTTTTCATTTGATTATGTGTTTGTTGATTCAAATTTTGCGCAAAGATAGTGAATTTATGAGTAAATAAAGAAAAAAGACTATCTTTGCAGCTATGAACGAAACAATGACTCTATATCATGGCAGCAATGTGAAAGTCGATAACCCTAAGATTCTCGTCATGGGATTCTACAAGGATTTCGGTTATGGATTCTATTGCACCAACATGGAAAAGCAGGCTCGGAAATGGGCTATTACGAAAAAAGGAGACAGCGTTGTTTCGGTGTACCATTATCATCACGATTCGACTTTGAGAATCTGTTCCTTCCCCGTGATGACAGAAGAATGGCTTGATTTCGTCATCAATTGCAGGCAAGGAGTACCACATGACTTCGACATCGTGGAAGGGCCGATGGCCGATGACCAGATTTGGGATTATGTGGAGGACTTGATGGACGGCATCATCACGCGCGAGGCGTTCTGGGTGCTGGCCAAATTCAAGTATCCTACCCATCAAATCGTTTTCTGCACACCAAAGTCACTATCATCCATCCAGTTTGAAAGGAGTTATGAATTATGACCAACTTCTATTTTCCCGAAGACACCGTCTCAACCAACGACCTCTATTTTGTCTGCTACATGATTGAGCGGATTGCGAGACAACTCAAACAACCCAACAAGTATGTTGCCAATGCAATGGGGCATGACGAGTTGGTGAAGAAACTCTCCGTTGCCGATGTGCTTCATTCTGAGAATCCAATGTCTGTGGCTGCCGACTGGATTGACGAGTATCATTTGCAAGAAGGCAATTATGACGTCACCCAAGTCAATCCTGAACTGTGCGAGCATATTCCTACGGCAACCCAAATGGGAAAAGTGTACAAAAGACTGATTCTAAACACGCTTTCGGACGACGAAGACTATGCTGACGGTATCCTTCGTGTTTACAACAACCCCATTTGCGAGACCATCGACAATTACAACGGCAGTGCCTATTACGAGCCTTCACCCTACATTGCCCGCAGTTATTATGCAGGTGGGTTTTGATGGCTTATGATGATTTGTCGCATTTCGATGGCTTCAGATTTCAAAATGGCAAATCTGGATCATACACATCGGCATCATCGCCATAAGTCCTGATGAGTTTTGCGTATTTACGCCGCCCCGCTTTATAGTACCACTGAGCGGCTTTCTCCAAGTCCTTTTTCACTCCAAGTCCTTCCCTATAGCATTGGGCCAACTGCAATGCCGCATCATTCCATTCAAAAAATCTTTTATCGGGATGTGCGGCGGACTGTTTGTACCATTTGACGGCTTCCTTGTAATCGAGCTTGACACCGTTTCCTTTGAAATAGCAATCCGCGACCAAAAGCTGTCCGTACCAATCTCCTTGCTTGGCCGCCCTCATGTACCAACAGAATGCCGCCCTCGGGTTACGTTTGACCAAGTCACCTTCTCGATAATAGTTTCCCATGTTGATTTGTTGGTCAGTATGGCCCATCTCCGCCAGTTTGCGCCGCAGTGTGAAAGCCTTCTGTTCGTCAGGTTCTATGCCCCAACCGAAACCGTAACACTCAGCCATCCAAAACATGGCATTTTCATCGCCTTCCTCACAGGCAGGCAACAAAAGGTTTTGTATCCCTTCTTCCAGTTTGGCTATCAACTCGGGATTGTTTTCGAGACTATTGTAAGGGTCGTTCCAATGCTTCAGGCAAAAGTCCGTGAAGGCGTCAAGTTCTGATTGTTGGTTTGGTTTCATTGGCTTTTTTGCAACAATATTAGTTGTTTTCGCAAAAACACAGTTGGTACTTATCTGTACATATCAAGTTAGAAAAACTACTATTTCAAATAAGTCACCTTATCGCCATTGAACTTCATCTTTCCCTTCACATATTGCCAGCTCTTCTTGTCATAAACCTCATACGGCAGTTCTCCTTTCGAATTGAACTCACCGATGTATGCGAAGCGTTTGTCAGTCAATATTTTACCATCAGCACTTGCCACTTCCCAATCCTCTGTTTGTCCACCACCCATAGAAATACCTTTGGGACTGGTTGAATTGTCCAAAGTTGCGCCTTTTCTTCTAAAGCAAACTGCCAAATACTTGTTGTTCAATGTGCGCACCTCAACGGCACCCTCCAATTCCGTCAAGGCTTTACCTTCCTTGGAAATATAATGAGGCTCAATTCCGTTGGTTATGTAACGGCCAATGACACCATCGAAAGTGAAATCTTTCGCGTCTTCGGGAAGCCAATTCGCTTCTTTCCCGAAAACCATGCCATATCTATCGTTTTCATAATCGTAAACCAACTTACTCTTCCCATAATCAGCATAATACAAGGATTCTTCCTCATCATAGTTTCCTACACCATTCATGTTTTCAAATATGAATGTTCCGTCATACCTTACGAGATTGTATTTTCCCTTATCATTCTGATAAACAGCAGATTCTTGGAAAGGAACAAGAACCGTCTTTTTGCTATCGGCAGGAACGACGACCTTCCCTCGGCTGACGATGCCAAAGCCTTCCCAATTGTTACCTATCTGACAACAACCCTTGTCAAAACTGGCATTGGTATAATTGCATGGAACAATCATTTGAAGGTTTTTGTCAAGCACTCCAAATTTCCCGTTTTTACTGACCAAAACGAGCCCTCCTTCCATATCTTCAGCATCATCAAAATAAAGGTCTTTCACTTCCTTTCCTTTTCTGTCAATGAAATAGGTCTTGCCTCCTCTTTTCGCTATGGCGTAATCGCTTCCTTCAAAAATGGAAACCTCGTCATACACTGTCGACAACGGCCTTGTATCAAGAACGACTATGTTGACTTTCCCTGCTTCGTCATTTGCCAAAGCGTACGCATAGTTCACAATTCGCAAGTCTGTATACTGAAGATCCAAGTAGACAGACCCGTCGTTTTTCAGTAGCCCATACTTGCCGTCTTTTTTGCAACAAGCCATAACTTGGTCAGTCACAGTACGGAAATAAGAAGACGCGGCTTCATACATGATGCCTGTCACCAAATCTCCTTCTTCGTTGATGTATCCGTAAAGGCCATCACTCTTAACGCAAGAAAGGCCTTGTAAGAAAGGCTCCACCTTGTCATATTTCATCTTGATTTTGGTCTTGCCTTTTTCATTTACGAAGCCCCATTTCCCCCTATTTTGCTGAGGCAACATTGTTGATTTGGGTGACTTCTCCTTGATGTTCCGCAGTTCCTTTGCGACTTCCAAAGACATAGGCTTAGCAACGGGTTTAGTTTCTTTCTTATCCCCATAATCTAATTTCGAAAATCCCGACACAGACTTGGATGCTTGTTTGTCTTTGAGTTCTTTTTCCAGCATTGGCATGACCGCATCCAGAGAATCCTCGGAATAGGAGGCTGTGAATACATGCAAAGGTCGTCCGTCCATCGTCTCTCGCGAAAGATTCCAGCTACCAGAAATTTGAGCCTTTGCGGTTGTGATGGCCACAAGGCTCAAAGCCAATAAAAGCAATGTCTTTTTCATTTTGTTATAGTTTTAGATTTATTATCTCGTCCACGAATGGCCACAGTTTGGGCAAGTGATTATTTTCTTGTTTTATTCTTGATGTGCAATGATGATTTGTCGCATTTCAATGGCTTCAGATTTCAGGAAACCATGAATGGAAACTTGTGTTCCGAAGGCATAGAACGAAATGGTGGAAAAGCCAACAATAGGCGTTTCAATATGCACGGATGAGATACAACTATACGGAATGTAGGTCGATTTGCCGCTGTAAATGAAGGGGCAACGCACCGTCACGCCGTTATCATCGAAAATGATGGTCGGTGGAAAAAGGACGTTGCCTTCTGAGATTCGGGATGCGGTGAAAGTCTTTTTCATTCAGCCAAATAGTTTTTCAAAGTTCTTGTGGGTAATCAATTCAAAATCTTCTTGACTTATTGAATCCACCAACTTTTGCGCAAGGTCAAGATAATATGTCCTCAAATCCTTCTCTGGGTAATAATATTTGGGGATTGGATAATCCGTACCCCAAAGCACATGATTAGACAATTTCTCATCACAGAGTTTAACTATATTTTCAGTTGGCATAAAGGCCGTATCGCACCAAACATTGGGATATTTCTTCATCAATTCGATGGTATCGTTTATCGGGCGGCCATGCGCCAATATGAAAGTCACGTTTGGGAAATCTGAAACAACCTTTTCATAGAGTTTAGGACAGCAGCCTTCCTTCTCTCCTGTATGGATGAGCAACGGCATTTGCAAAACGCTTGCCATTGACACCACCCATTTCATTTCGTGCGAATCATCTATCCAAGTCGTTGGATGCAATTGTGGATGTATCTTTAGACAACGCCAACGGATGCCTGCATCCATGAGTTGAAACAATCCACCGTCTTTCAGCATGGGTTGAGTAATCCACAACACGGGCAAAAATCGATTGCCACAAATGTTGGCCAACTCCTTCGTCTCGGCAATGACTTTATCATAATCGCCTTCGCAAATCGTTGTGGACGAAGCGGCAAAACGCTCCACTCCCACAGAATCAAGAAAGCGTTTCAATTCCATGGAGGAAGTGTAAAGGTCATAGAATTGGCCGAGATGAATATGGGAATCAAACAGCATTGCGGTGTTACTTCAAAAGTCCTTTTGAACGATATTCTTCTATCAATCTCTTGTTAAGGAACGCAACTTTACAAAAATGCTCGTTGATTTTGAACATATCACCCCCGCTTTCGTTGTAGTTGCGTACCAAACAACGGGCGCAATAGTCACGAGCCTCACACTCCAAACACTGAGGGAACGAGGCTTGTGTTATCTTCCGTAATTCTTTCACTCTTGGGCTTTGTTCCCATATCTCTTTCAACGGCTGCTTATACACATTGCCCAACACATAACTTTGCCATCCTGCACATGGATAAACATCGCCATTGGCGGTAATACAGCAGTTGTCGTAACCCACGCCACACACGGGTTGTTTCTTGTAGCGTTCCAAATCGAAAGCGATAAAGTCGCTTACAGGGGGCTTTTCTTCAACCATTTTCTTATAGTCGATGTCGTGTTCGATGATGTCGCGCAACAGTTCTTCCGTTTCCTCAATGGAGATTCGGTTGGCAAGGTTGTTGGTATCGAAATCGGCCTGCGCCATCATGATATAGTCAGTTTGAGCCTTTATCTTCAAGCCTTTTGCATATTCCAACACATTTGCGTAGCCTTTTCGGTTGGCTTTCATGATGGGGCAGGAAATCTGCACAGGAATGTCGTTTTTCACCAGCAGTTCAATGGCAGACTTTGTCTTGGCATGTGAACCTGGAACAGTAGTAATAAAGTCGTGGATTTTTGGATCCATCGAATACAACGAGGTCTGTATCAACGACAAATTTACTTCTTTCAAGGTGGGAATTTGCTCTTCTTTCAACGAAATAAGGTTGGAAAGAATGGATATTTTCAAGTCCTTCTCACGGCAATAACGGCAAATCTCCATCAAGTCTTTGTGCAAAAACGCCTCACCACCAGAGAGCGTGACATGTAGTCCGCCCATTGCGGCAAACTCATCAAGTATGCTTTTTACTTTTTCCAAAGGCATGTCAAAGCCTTCATTTTTCTTGCCATTGGGAATGTAGCAATGTATGCAACGCTCGTTGCAACGGCTACTCAACTCAAATTGTAAACTTGAAATCAATGGCCGTCTTTGCACTTCTTCAAGGAAAAAGTCTTGCGTGTTTTTGCTCACTTTCTCTTTGGTCTCTTGTGTGAAGTCAACAGCAAAAGTTTTTGGATTGTCAATCGCGTATGTAAAAGTTTGGTCGTTGGCATCCAATTCTTCAACCGTTTCACCTATCACAAGGAAATGGTCGGAGGCCAAATCGGTGATAAAACCGATGAAATCCTCCTTCAATTCATCGCGGTTTGCATTGGCGAACACTTGCATCAATCGGTCGACGATGTCTTCCGTATTCTGTGGTTCACGACTGATTTGTTTCAGATAATCGGCACCCGTCTCGTTATACGAACGGTCGTGCCGAGTAAGTTGATTAGAGACATATCCGTATCTATCAGTAGTACGGATATATGTGTTTTGTGATTGGCGAATAAGCATAGATATTCAGTTTCGATTTAATAATCCGTTGAGTAGATTGACGAACAGGTTAAATCTATAAGAATCAATTAGTAAGCAAATTGTTTATTGATTTTTTTGCCAATTCAAGGACTTCGTTTTCTGTTATTACATTATTCAAAATGTCTATACGTTCCAGTTTTTGTCCTTTAACTGTCACTGTGACATAAACTTCTGCAACTGCTTCCTTTTTTGTAACTTGATTTTGTTCATACAAATCACTGTCAAATACATAATAAACTAGTAGATTCAAGCAGTTCTCTGGAAATGGTTTGATTGCTATTTTAGGATTCATTTCGAATAGTTTTAAATTGAACAATTGATGATAAGAGGGTGTCTCAAACAAGATGGACACCCTCATCTTTTTTCCTACTTACATTGTACGCTCGCAATTAATGCAAGAATACTTGCCCGTGCTACCTTGTCCACGTTCTTGCGGAGGGCAACCAGCAGCATAAGAACCCGTAGGAAGGTTCTTTGCAATCATTTGGACTTTTTTGAATTCTTTCATTTTTGTAAGATTTTAAAACTTGCCTACTCTTTAAAGGATTTTCGGCATCTTCCTTTTTTCTTCAAATTCGGTTTTTGGGGGAAACGGCAACAAAAAAAGCCCGCACCCCAATCCTATCTTGAAGTGAAGGCTCTCGCATGCCCGAAGTAAAGATAAGGAAAGCAGTGCGTGCTTTATGGGCACGCAGCGCATCTGATCTGCCTTACTCCGTTCAAATTTGCGAGATTCTCACTTTCAGACAGGTGGTATCGCTACCGATTATATGCCGCAAATATACACATTTTTCATTCTTGCAAAGAAAAAAATGCCACTTGCACCACAAAAAAAACCGGCACTGCTTTTCCCGTTACAAAAGTATGGGATTCGGCTAAATTATAGTTGGTACTTTTCGGTACTTGTTTTCAGTTTCCCTGTAGCAGTCTTTCGAAAGGTAAGTCCTTATTTACGTTGAAATAAAGCTTTTGGCACTCTATCCGCAACGAATCCGCTTTCCTCGGGTTCTCCTGGCCTACCCATCCAATAGAGGGCAGATTCCCAACATACAATCCAGATAATTTTGAAACAAGTTCCTTGGAAACCACCTTAAAATCTGTCTCAAATTGAGCTTGACTTGCCAAATCCTTAGGTCTCGTCGAATTGTGTACTTCTTCCATTTCCAACACAAAACGGTCTTTATAAATCTCTCCATAATCCCAATATGCAATTTCACCGCTTTTCATCCCATCTTGGATTTTCTTTTCAAATCTTTTATATAAGACCTGATACGCCTCATGTATAGAATCCAAATTCAGCACGACTGCAGGATTACTAACAACGGGCTCCTCTTTTTTAGTTTTTGTGTGACTCTGCTTTACAGGATTGGATTGTTCCATCACAACCGTATCACGCTGCTCTTGAACAATAACTACCGTGTCGGGAACCGTAACAACTTGTGGAACAGGCTCTATTTGTGCTGGAGCCGAAACCTCTTCAACCTTTTTCGTTGGCCAACCCATAACAATCAAAGCCATAGCCAAAGCAACCAAAGCCAGCCATATACCAATCTCACGCCGCCGAATGGCTCTGCCAACTTCCGAAACTCGCTGATACCGTTTTGCAGCCTCCTTTCGCTGACACTTACGGACAACCCAACCATAACGGTGCGGAAACAGCAACTTGATGATAAAACCCAAAGAATAAATGTCGCTCACTATACCTGTTGTTTCCCGACGGGTCAACTCTGGAGAAGCGAAGGCTTTCGTACCTCCAGTGGCCTTGTCAATGCTGGAATCGCAGTCGGCATAGCCGAAGTCTATCAGTTTGACATTGTGTCCGTTGCGGGTGATGAGAATGTTCTCGGGCTTCAAATCGTTATGCACAATTTGGTGCTTGTGGACAAAACCCACCGCGTCGAGCAATTCGTTCAGAACACGTTTCTTCTCTTTGTTGGAGGGATGGGTTTTCATATAGTCGGTCAAAGTCTCGCCGTCCACGTATTCCATGACGATACAAGGCCCCACCTTGGCATCTTCGCGCCAGCCAATGCAGCGAACAATATGCTCGTTGCCATAAAGCCGTTCCAAAATCATGTATTCGCGTTGCAACCTCGCAAGGTTTTCTGCCGATGCACCTTGCTTCTGATTCAAGGCTTTCAGAAACAGTTTCCGCTCCCCACTAATGACCGTATATAAAACGCTATAGCCCGCACCACTATAAGGCAATTGCTTATAATCGTGGAACTTGGAAAAGCCGTCTGCCATTTCCCCAAACGAACCCGATGTGAAACTATTATCCACTTTTGGCCAATAATTGATGCAAAAGTAGGAATTTCCCGCCTTATCTGACCGATTATCGTAATTTTGCCAGACCAAACAAAGCCACAACCATGACAAAGACTTCTGTTTCAAGAAGCGTAAAAGAGCTTGCCAACTTGCGCGATGACATCAGGAAACGCGCTGGTTTTCAAGATAAAACCTTGTCGCCAAGCGATTTCGACTTCCTTGAGTCGGACATCAAAAAGAAACTTCCCCAAGCGGCCATCAATGCGAAAACCTTGAAGCGCTTTTTCGGCTACGACAAGATCCCAGAATCCTCTTTTGTGAGGCTATACACTTTGGATGTCCTGTCGCAATATGTGGGCTATGAAAACTGGCACGCCTATCTTGAACATTTGCGTCTTCTGGAAGGCAACGGCTCTGGCGATTTCAAAGGCGAGGAAATCAACGTAGATGATTTGAGCTTTGGGGAAACCTTGCAAATCGCGTGGCAACCCAATAGGAAAAGCACATTGAAATATCTTGGCAATCAAAAGTTTGAAATCATCGAAACGGAAAACTCGAAATGGCAGGTCGGTGACACTTTCTTTTGCAAGCATTTCATTTCAGGTAAGCCGCTTTATGTCGACAATCTGACTGACAAAAACGGTATTTTGAAGTCGACGATGTATGTGGTTGGCAAAGACCTTGGGATAGTCATTCACCCTGACAGATAACAAAAAACCCCTCCTGATGGGGAAAAAGGAGGGGAAAAACAATATAAAGATTATGAAAAAAATCCGACTTTATTTTTTCTCAATGCTTTAGCATCGAAAAGTGATGCAAAGATAAGCATTATTTTCATTCACGGCACACTTTTGGACATTTTTTTGGAAATTTTTCCAATTTTTTATCCCATCAGGGTACAAATCGCCCTATCGCGTCCACGTTGGAGCCGTGTTCACGCGCCAGCAATCACTGCTTGGCGGCCATGACCAGCTGACCTCTGTAGTACAGGTCGCCGTCCACGTAGTAAGCACGGTGCATCACATGCATGGTGCCAGTGGTGGGATCGATGGTCACGTTCGGGGTTTCAGCCTTGTAATGTGTTCTTCTCTTAGCGCCTCTGGTATGAGACTGTCTTCTTTTAGGATGTGCCATTTCTTTGTTATTTTAACTAGTTAATTACCAATTGTTTATTTATCGTTCAAATTGATGTCTTTCAAAGCGGCCCAACGCGGGTCAATAGTGTCGGTTTCTTCCTCTTCGGCAGGTTCCTCCTCGCGGTTCAGCATGGCTATCACCTCGGGGTTGCACTGGCCTTCGGGATGCACGCGGTGCATCGGGATGGCGAGGATGATGTACTCGTACACCAACGGCATGATGTCGTATTCGTTCAAATCGGGCGAAACGACAGCCACGTCGTCCGACTCTTCGGCATTCTCCGTTCCCAACTTGATGAAGAAGTCCTGCTGGCTCTCGATGGGCTGGTCGAACTCGTCGGCGCAACGGTCGCATGGCACGCGCACACTCCCTTGAAGGTCGAAGTGCAGGGTCAGCATGGTCTCCTGACGGTCGATATCCAACTTCACCGACACCTTTCCCTGCTGAACTTCGGAGTAATCCATCCCTGAGAAGAAATCGTCATTAATCTCATACTCAAAGGAATGGCTTCCTAAAGCAAGGCCACTGACCGGAATCAGGAATTCGTTCTTCTTTTCCATTCTGCCTAAAATTGACTTACGTCGAATCTGCGATTTCGGGCTGCAAAAGTACGGAATTAATTTGAATGTGGAACACTTGGGGTGGAATTTTCACAAAAATCCCTATTTTTGCGTCAACAAATCGAAGATTCAACGAAGTTAAAACCGCTGATTATGACACGCACCGAACGCATCACCCACATGGAAAACCTTTTGGACAAAAGCACCGAAGTCATCCACCGCTTGGAGCAAGCCCTTGAGGACTTCGCCGCCCTTCAGCCCGACATCGCCGAATTAGAGGCTTATTACACCTCGCCGCAGTGGCGCAAGGACTTTGAGGCCGATGAGGCCGGCAAGCTGCCCAAAGATTTGAAGCGCGGCGTGCTCAGCGAGGATGGGGTTTGGAATTTGCTGGAAGATTATAAACGTTTAAAGGAGGTTGTATGCGAAAACTAAAAGAACTCTTCGGTTACGCCCTCGGCGGCCTGATGTTCGTGCTGCTCATCCCGACCTTGATGTGGTGGGTCTCGGGAATGCCCAACTTGTTGGCTGCTCCGGTGGCAAGGATTGTGATTGCCCTCGTATTGGCGGTGCTCGGGCTGTCGCTCAGTGTGTGGTCCATCGTATACATGCGTCACAAAGGCGACGGCAACCCCATGGATGCCTTCGGGCACGAGGTGGCCCCTCGAACAAAGCACCTGATGACGGAAGGCCCTTACCGCCTGAGCCGCAACCCCATGCTGACGGGCAGTTTCGTCTACTACGCCGGCGTTTGCGTCTGGCTCTGGACTTGGCAGGCTTTGTTGGTGTATGTTGCCTTCATCGTCATTATGCTGCTGCAAGTGCGCAGCGAGGAGAAACGGCTCCGCCGAGATTTTGGCGAGGAGTATGAGGCGTATTGCAGGCAGATAGGGCGGTTTTGGCCGAAATTATAAAGACCCGACATTACATATCGGGGTGTGTTCTTGTCGCCCCTTCAGGGCTTTGCCCCACGACAGGGAAGCAGCAGCCATGTCATGCCAACGTGGGCAGGTGCATTGGCGGGCATCTATGGCTGCAGTTTATTGTATCAATCTCTTTTTCAGCATTCTACCCGACAGCAAACGACTACTGTCGACTACAAACGTTTAATCAACGGCTTAGTCTTGACAAGGTTTGCATCTTTGCGGCATAATTAAATTCATTAGATTATGACCACGAAAAAAAAGAAACCCACGGACGTCATCAAGGTTGTCGCAGATTGCGATAACCCCTGCCCACCCAAAGCAACATCCATCGACTATATCAAGGATGCAATTTACACCATCCGAGGTGTGAAAGTAATGCTTGATGCCGACCTCGCTGAAATCTATGGCTATCAAACAAGCCGTTTCAACCAACAAGTTAAGAACAACATAGAGAAATTTGATGTCGATTTCAGGTTCCAACTCACCAAAGAAGAGTATCTTCAGATTTTGAAGTCAAAATTTTTGACCTCAAAAATCTCCATAACAGGCTCAAATCCAAATGATAACGACAATGAAACAAACTTGAAATCAAAAATTTTGACATCAAGTTGGGGTGGCAATCGGAAACTGCCCTATGTCTTTACCGAGCAAGGTGTCTATATGTTGATGACCGTTTTGAAGGGCGAATTGGCCACGCAACAGAGCAAAGCCTTGGTTCGCGCTTTTAAAGCGTTAAAAGACTTTGTCGTTGACAACACCGCACTCGTCGGGCAACGCGAACTACTACAACTTTCGCTACAAACCACACAAAACACATCTGACATTGCCGAAATCAAAGACAACATGGTCACCAAAGCAGACTTGGCCAAGGTGGTACAAGACTTCACCGACCCTAACACGCGTCGCGAATACCTTATTCTAAATGGCGAATCGGTGGAAGCCAACATCGCCTATTCCAGCATCTACAAGGCCGCCAAACACAGTATCTTTGTGATTGACAACTATATCGGACTGAAAACACTTGTGCTGCTCAAAAACGCGGCTTTAGATGTACGGATAACCATCTTTAGCGACAACATTGGGCGGGGCTTGCACCAAAGTGACTACGACGACTTCCGCAACCAATACCCATCAATCCAACTGGACTTTCGTAAAACATGCGGCATCTATCACGATCGTTATATTGTGGTGGATTACGGCAGAAAAACTGAGAAGATTTACCATTGCTGGGCCTCTTCAAAGGACGCAGGCAAAAAAGTAACCACCATCACCAAAGTGACCGACCGGCAGGTCTATCATCCTTTAGTGGATGCCTTGCTTCTCAATCCTGTTTTGTCGCTAAATTGATACAAAACTTTCCTTGTCTTCAACTATTGCGGCTTCTGTCGCTTTGCGTCATCGTGAAGTTGAGCCTGCCGCGAGCGAAGCGTGGTGGAAGCGATCCATACTAATGACAGGCAACTGTCGCAAATTTTGCGATAGTTCCACAACGCCCACGACCGCTTCCTCTGCATCGACGACACCGTCTATCATATCGGGGCCTCGCTGAAGGACTTGGGCAAGAAATGGTTCGCCTTCGGGCGCATGGAGATTGGGGTTGAGGGGCTGCTCACAAAGATTTGAGTGGGAATGCCAAACACACCCAAATTGAGTACAACAAAAAGAGCTAAATTTAGAGGATTATTATTACTTTTGCAGCTACAAAAGCTACAAGTAGAATGTCAAATAACAAATGGACTCGAGAGGAATTAATCCTTGCGCTTGATTTGTACTTTCGCCTGCCTTTTGGACGGTTGAATCGTTCAACTCCAGAAGTAATAGAACTAGCAAATCTAATAGGACGAACCAACAATAGCGTTGCTTTGAGACTCGTCAATTTTGCCGCATGTGACCCCGTAATCATTAATAGTGGACGCACAGGTATGCCTGGCGGATTGTCTATTTGCAAACCAATTTGGGATGAATATGATGGAAGGAAAGAAGAATTGTTCTACGATGCTCAACAAATCAAAGCAAACCTTTCCAATAGTTCCATAGAAGACCTTATTGGCATTACCGAAAACGACCTCGTTGGCAAAGATAAAAAAGCTTTTGTTAAACAACGCGTAAACCAAGATGCATTTCGTTCCATGATTCTCAACCTTTACGAAAAACGCTGTGCGATAACTGGAATAAACATCCCTTCTCTGTTGGTTGCAAGTCATATCATCCCCTGGGCAGAGAATGAAAAGGAAAGATTGAATCCTGAAAATGGATTGTGTTTGTCCGCGTTGTATGATAAGGCTTTCGACAAAGGCTTTATCAGTTTTGATAACCAATACCGTGTAATGCTGGCCGAAAAACTCAAATTATATCAAATAGAACCTTATTACGGAAAACATTTTGCTCCTATCGAAGGACAAACTATCTCATTACCAGAATACCATAGGCCAAACAAAGAATTTCTTGAATGGCACAGGGACTGCATATTTAACAAATGATGGAAAATCCTCCTAAGTATAAAATCGGTGATACCATTTATTGGTACTGTGACATGGAGCAACGAACTCACCATGCCAAAGTTGAATTCGTAAACTTTGTACATATCGGCAGGTTTTATGAGGATATTAACTATGAAGTCGAAGTTGTCTGTTGCGGTGAAAAGAAAACTATGTTTATCGATGAATATGACGCAATGCCAACCGACTTTTAATACCTAAATTATTGATTGATTTCATATCCTTCCCCCCGCGTCCTCCTATCCATCCTCTTCTCGCCCTTGGCGGTGTTCGACCACGGCTGCGGCTCGATGCTCATCGTGTTTCTGCTTACGCTTTGCGGCTGGGTGCCGGGTGTCATCGCTGCGTTGATTCTTTTCAACAAGAACAAGTGACAGCCAAAAGACAATGGTATAGCAAGGCAATTTGAGATTTTTTTTGATAACTTTTGAGAATTTTTTTGATAACTTTTGAGAATTTTTCTCTATAGAATTGAGAATTTTTTACTATTTTTGCATCGTGAAATCAGATAGTTATGTTTAAAAGACCACAATTCAAAGAGCTAAAATCAAGATTGTCGGAGCCAAAAGACAAGATTCAAACGATATCAGGTCCCCGACAAGTTGGTAAATCGACTATGGTCAAGCAGGTGCTGCAAGAGACCGACATTCCTTATTTGTCGGTTAGCGCAGACAATGTGCCCAAAACAAATACTTTCTGGATCAGCGAGATGTGGGCTACAGCACGGGCCAGAATGAAGGCCACTCATGCACAAGAGTTTCTGTTGGTTATCGACGAGGTGCATAAGTTGGATAACTGGAGTGAGGCGGTCAAAAAGGAATGGGATGATGACACAAGAAATGACATCAACATGAAAGTGGTCATCTTGGGTTCTTCGCGACTGTTGCTGAAAGATGGGCTAACAGAATCACTGGCTGGACGTTATGAACTGATAAGAATGCCACATTGGAGTTACAGCGAAATGCACGAGGCTTTCGATATGGACTTAGACCAATACATCTACTTTGGAGGCTACCCCGGTGGAGCTAAGTATATTCATGACGAACGTCGTTGGCGAAGGTATATCAAAGACAGCATTATTGCGCCTGCCATTGAACGTGACATTCTGACAACTAAAACCATCTATAAGCCTGTATTGATGCGACAACTCTTTGACTTGGGATGTATGTACTCTAGCAAGGAGCTATCGCTGAACAAGATGTTGGGACAATTGCAGGATGTTGGAAATGTGACAACACTTGCAGGCTATTTAAACACATTAGGAGAAGGGCGCCTTCTGTGCGGTCTTCAGAAATATGCACAAGACGAAGCGCGCAAGTACAACTCTGTACCCAAACTGATGGTTTACAATACAGCACTACTCACAGCTCAGACCAACACAACCTTCCCAAAGGTCTTTACCACCCCTGACTTGTGGGGCAGATGGGTGGAAAGTGCCGTTGGTGCCTATCTGCTCAATCAAGCCGATGAATACGATTACAAAGTGTACTATTGGCGCGAAAACAATGATGAGGTGGATTTCATCATAGAGTTTGGTGGACAACTTATAGCCATCGAAGTGAAAAGTGGGAAACGCAGCGCAAACGAAGGCTTAAAGATCTTCACCAACAAGTTTCATCCCTTGCGGTCTTTCGTGGTAGGAACAGACGGCATTCCTGTCGAGGAATTCCTCTCCTGGGACTTGGGGAATTTATTAGAGTCAAATCCATCATAAGTAATACTTAAACCCATGAACACCAACCTCTTCCTTCAATCCCTAACCAAATTCCTCCTAGGAGTCGTTATCCTAGGATTGTTGATTTTTTTGCCCGCAGGCTCGTTCCACTATTGGCAGGGCTGGCTGCTGATGGGTATCCTTTTTGTGCCGATGTTCGTCGCGGGGCTCATCATGATGGCCAAGAACCCGGAACTGCTCCGCAAACGGCTGAATGCCAAGGAACAGGAGAAAGAACAAAAGACCGTCGTAGCGCTGAGTGGCGTGCTGTTTATCGCTGCTTTTGTCGTGGCTGGCTTAAATTGGCGCTTCCAATGGTGCGTGCTACCCGATTGGGCCGTTTGGGTGGCTGCGGCACTCTTCTTAGTGTGTTATCTCTTGTATGCAGAGGTGCTGCGCGAAAACACCTACCTCTCGCGGACCATCGAGGTGCAGGAACACCAGAAAGTCGTCGACACAGGCCTTTACGGCATTGTCCGCCACCCGATGTACATGGCCACCACCATCCTCTTCCTGATGATGCCTTTGGTGTTAGCCTCGCCCATCTCCTTCGGCATCATGCTGCTCTATATCCCCCTCATTGCCAAGCGCATCCGCAACGAGGAAGCCGTGTTGGAACAAGGATTAGAGGGCTACAGCGAATACAAACAACGAGTGAAATATAGAGTTTTGCCTTTTATCTGGTAACCTTAAAAACGCGTATCTTTGCCCCCATGAAACCCAAACTCGTTCTCTTCGACCTTGACGGCACGTTGCTCAACACCATCGCCGACCTCAGCGAAGCCGTCAACCACGCCCTGAAGCTACGTGACCTGCCGCTGCACTCGTTGGAGGAAATCACAAAAATGGTCGGCCACGGCGTGCGCAACCTCATCACACAGGCATTGCCCGCCGAGCTGCGCGACGACACAGCCACTGTGGATGCCGTCCTAACCGACTTCACGGACTACTACTTCGCCCATATCGACGTGTATACCCAGCCCTACCCCGGGATACCTGAACTCATCACGGCACTGCACCGCAACGGCATCCTGTTGGCCGTCGCTTCCAACAAGTTCCAAGCGGGGACGGAATACCTCATCAAGGAGTTCTTTCCCGACATTCCTTTCGTCGCCGTATTAGGCAACCGCCCTGGTTTCCCGCTCAAGCCCGACCCCGAGATTGTCGGCGAGGTGCTACGCAAGGCAGGCGTCAAGAAAGAAGATGCCGTCATGGTCGGCGATTCACCCACCGACATGAGGACTGCCGCCAACGGTGGCATCATGGGCATCGCCGTCGGATGGGGCTATCGTGATATGAAGGACATGACCAATTGGGGAATCAGCCCTTCGACCCTTCGAGAGGCCTCAGGGACCGCAGGCTCAGGGACCGAATTTCATGTAGTCGAAACCGTCGAAGAACTAAAAAAGCTGCTCTTGCCATGACCGACAAGATGACTCCTGCCCAGCGGCACTACTGCATGTCGCGCATCCACGGCAAGGCTACGAAGCCCGAACTGAAAGTGCGGCAATGGCTGTGGCGGCATGGCTATCGCTATCGGCTCAACGTGAAAAGTGTGCCGGGCAAGCCCGACATTGTGATGCGCAAGTATCGTACGGCTATTTTTGTGAACGGTTGCTTCTGGCATGGGCATGAAGGCTGCGACAAGTTCAAGATGCCGCAAACCAATGTCTCGTTTTGGGAGCATAAAATCAGCCGCAATCGAGAGCGTGATCAACAGAACTATCAAGTGCTGCACGACAATGGCTGGCAGGTCATTGTGGTGTGGGAATGTCAGTTGGTGCCCAAGCGCATTGAGGAAACGATGCTACGGATAGAACTATTGCTGAATGAGCATTTTTTGGCCTTGCACCAGCCGAAAGTGGTGCCTTACGATTTCGAAAAGGACACTGGTTTTTCAATGGCCGCCGAGGAGATTACCTATTCTCGTAAGCTTCCTTAGCATCGGCATAATCCGAAGTCACGCCGTCATCTGTAAAGGTATGGACGAAAAACGGCTTGCTTTCTTCCTCTTCGTTCTTTTTGTTGTTTTCGCTTTCACTCATTTTTCCAAATCGTTTCAAATCAAACACTTATATTCTACTTCATCCTGAATTCCAACACCCCACCCTCCATAATCTGCTGATGGGTAATCTTGTAGTCCTTAATCACCTTTCCATTCAACTTCACGCTTTTCACATGGATGCGCTTAGGCGTTTTGTTAGGTGCGGAAATCACAAAGTCTTTTCCGTTTTCAAGATGCAAAGTCGCTTTTGTAAATAAAGGCGTGCCGATGACATATTCCGCGCTACCCGCATGGAAAGGATAGAAACCCAAAGCGGAAAAGATGTACCAAGCCGACATCTGGCCACAGTCGTCGTTGCCGGCATAACCGCAAGGCGTGGCACGGTAAAACTCACTTCTCACCTGCTCCACCAACTCCTGCGTGCGCTCGGGCTTGCCTGCAAAGTTGTAAAGATAAACGGTATGGTGACTTGGTTCGTTGCCGTGCGCATATTGACCGATGAAGCCGCTGGCGTTACCGTTGACTTCACCGCTTGTGGCAGTGAGGCTGAAGTTCTCGTCGAGTTTCTTCAGGAAGCCTTTTGTGCCACCAAAGAGGTCGATAAGTCCCTGCGGGTCTTGCGGCACGAACCACATGTACTGCCAGGCGTTGCCTTCAACAAAACAAGGCTGTTCGTACGACAACGGATCGAAGCCTTCCATCCAGTTGCCGTGTTCATCCTTGGGACGGAAGAAACCAGTTTCGGGGTCGAAGAGGTTTTTGTAGAACATGCTGCGACGATAAAAACGCTCGTAATCTTCGGTTTTGCCCAATTTCTTGGCTACCAAAGCCACGCAGGCATCGTCGAAACTCTGCTCCATGGTGATGCTCACGCTCTCGTCCTGCAAGGTCTGTGGCAGGTAGCCATACTGTTCCCAAATCTCAAAAGGCGAGTTATAGTGACTACGCGTGCTGCTCTCCACCATAGCCTGATAAGCCTCCTCCACATTAATTCCCGGAATCTCGGCAAGGATGGCATCAGCCAACACAGGGATGGCGTGGTTGCCAATCATGCAGTAGTTGTCCTGTCCCCAAAGGTCCCAAATGGGCAAGTAGCCGTATGTTTGGTGATGCAACACCATGTCGCGAACAAATTGCGCGGCGATGTCGGGCGCAATAAGCGTATAAAGCGGATGCGCAGCACGGAAAGTATCCCAAAGACTGAAAGTACTATGATACACCTGTCCTTTGGGCATCTGCTTGATTTCAAAGTTGGTAGTCATATAGCGGCCATCCACGTCGCTCATCGTATTGGGCTGCATCAGCACGTGATAAAGGCCTGTATAGAAGATAGTCTTCTGCTCATCTGTGCCTTCGATGTCAATGCGGCTCAGTTCGCGCTGCCAAGCGTTGTGGGCGGCTTGCACATAATCGTCGAAACGCCAACTCTTGGCCTCGGCTTGCATGTTTCTACGTGCCCCATCCATATCGACAGGCGAGATGGCGACTTTAATAATTAATTCGCTACTATCAGAAGGGTCGAAACTCAAGGCGGCACGCAGTGTGCGACCGTTCACCACATCGCTGTTGCCGACATTTAAACCGCCGTTCATCAAGACATGATGGGTAATCGGTTTGGAGAACTCGGCGCGGAAATAGACTTTGCGTAGTTTCGCCCATCCGCAAACGACGCGATAACCTTCTATAGTATAGTCATCCACAAGGCGGATTTGTGCTTGAATGATGTCGTAATACCGCCGACCTGAGTAATACGCATCTCCACGATAGGTCATTCTGTCGAGGTCAAGGACGACGGTTTGTGGCTTCCCTTCCGGAAATGTGTAACGATGGATGCCCGCGCGAGTAGTGGTCGAAAGCTCCACATTCACACCGCTTTCCTGCAATAACACCTGATAATATCCAGGACGCGCAGACTCCTTGTCATGGCTATAATGCTGGCCAAAGTCGGCTGCTTTCAGCTGTTCAGGTGTCACGGCGACACTGACAGGCATGAGGCTCACGTCGATAAGGTCGGTGCAGCCTGTACCGCTGAGGTGGGTATGGGTAAAACCATAGATGACGTCTTTGTTGTAGTCATAGCCCGAACAAGGGTCCCAAGTGACCATCTGTTCCGTCTCAGGACTCAGTTGCACCATGCCCTGCGGCATCGTGGCACCTGGGAAAGTGCTGCCACTGAGGGCGCCTGTCTCGTCGGTTTGTGTGCCGATGAAGGGATTGACATATTGGGTGTAGTCGTTGGCGCTTTGGGCGCTTAGAAATAGGGGCAGTAGTAGGAGGGCTGCCAGAAGAAGAACGTGTTTTGTTTTCATTTTGTTATTTGTTTATTTTGAATGCGATTACCAGTAGCTCGTTTACGCATGGTGGATTGCATGGAGTGAACAAAGTCGTAGTATTCGCTCGGACTCAGTTGCTCTTCCTCCACCAAAGGTTGCAAGATGTCAAGTTTCCCCAATATTCGCAGCACCCTCAGTAATGAATCGAACGAGCGAATCTCTCCTTTTTCCATCTTTTTGATAGACGACAACGACACGTTGGCAGTTTCCGAAAGGCTTTGCTGGGTAATGTTCTGCTTCAACCTGACGGTTCTCAGTTTGTTACCGATTCGGCTAAGGATTACCGCATCAGCAAGCATATAGATATCATCCATAATAGTTTAATATTGAACTATTCGGATGCAAAAATACGAATAATAGTTTAATTTGCAACTGTTATTGACAAAAAACAATCAGAGTTTTTTACATCTTTCATCAAATTTTTCCCTCTATCTCTTATCATTCCAATATTTTTTCGTTTCTTTGCCTTGCCAAACGTATTAAACGCGCTTGGCAGACATACTAAAAGAAAAGGCGTTGTACTACGCTTTATCTGTGGCGTTCCGAATCTCGCAAATTCAAAACTTTCCACAAGATGAAGCAATGGCCAACGCCCATTGTGGTAGTTTATACACTCCTTATTTGTATATACTAACAGCGTGGGCTTCGGCATTGCTTATCCTTGGAAAGTAGGCAATGCGAGAGCCTCGGAACGCGGGATGAGCAATAGTTCAGATACCCGCGCTTCTTTTTTCGGTGTGTTTTGATAGTAACCAATCAAATTCAAAAAGGATTTGGCGTTTTGGGTGTCGCGCTGAAAAAACGAAGGAAATCAACATAAAATCAAACAGATATGAGTAAGTTTATGAAGGCTATAGCAGCCATAATGCTAATGGTGGCGGTAGCGTGTACCGCCGGATGTAACAAACCTGACGACACGAACGACCCCAATAATGAGGGAAATGGAGACGGAGGCAATGGCTCTGATACGGAACTCCCAACTGGTATGTATCTTGGTATCATTGGTTTTAATGACGATTTACACGTCTTGCCAATTACCCGACTTAATGAGCAATCAATTGGCGAGGATACCACATTCATAAATAATTTGAAGATGAGCGATGCCACCTTGCTTATTGAAGCAGTGAATACATCTTTGGACATGATTTCATCAAATGGCATTCCAAAGGATTTGATTAATGTCTCAATTGTCAATTTTACCGATGGTATGGATGAAGGATCTTATTGGTATTCCAATAATACACATGGCACTCATTATAGTGGTTATCATGATTACCTTGAAGTGGTGACACAACGAATTCGAACCGAGAAAGTCACTGAAATACCCATTGAAGCTCACACCATTGGAATCCTAGGTAATGATGTTCAAAATGTTGACCTTTTTCGTGACATTCTTAACGGAATTTCATCACTATCGATTGATGGAAATGTGTATGTGCATTTTGTCACCGATTTTTCTGAAGTTCAGGCAGATTTCAAAGAAATTGCGGAAAATCTTCACCAAACATCCATAAATTCTATTTTGACCATGCGTTTTCCGGCTCCAAACGCCAACGACCGAATACGTTTTACATTCGATTCCATAGATGATGTATCGCAATCACATCACTATATTGAGGGTGTCTTCATTTTGGGTAGTGATGGGAAAGGCGTGCTGACCAATGTGCAATATGTGGGAATGAGCAGTTCAAGTGGAAATACGGTCACGGCGAATTCAGAGGGAACTTCCAAGATTGTTTTCAAGTTTGAAGGCATGAAAGACTCTGGTAATAACAATTTCACCACTAATAGCATCAAGCATGTCAAAAAGTGGACTTACAATACGGACAATAACACATGGGTTCACAATTCTGAATGGGTAAGTTCAGGAAATACAAATGTCGACAATAAGTATTACAGTTCTCTTATCATTTTGAATCTGGATTGTTCGTTATCATTAGGCGAACAGGCATTTAAAGAGCTGAAAACTATTGCTAAAGAATTTGTAAATGTATTAAAAACAGACAATTAATCACAATGACTTATGAGGAACATGTATAAAAGTGTTACAGCCATTATTGTGATGGTTGTTTCGGTATTCGCATTATCAACTTGCAAGAAGGACAAGGAAGAGAAAATAGATCCTCCTATAGTGAAAGTCTTTGATGCCGCCATCACGGTCAACTACACCAAAGCAAGTGTTTCTGCCGAGGTAACCGACCAAGGTGGTGCCGAGGTGAAATCAAAAGGTTTCGTTTACGGCCTGCCGAATGGTAGCATGGATACGGTATTCTGTGGTAGCGGAACAGGCATTTATTCCGCAGATTTGAACAATCTTCAGCCCAACACCACATACGTTTACGAGGCTTTCGCCAAAAACAAAGGCGGCATGGGTACAAGTGGCAAAGTGACTTTTACCACCCGCAACCTTGAAATGCCAACGGTGAAAACCAGTGAGGTAGATGATGTGAAAATCACCACGGCTTTATGTGGCGGTAATGTCATCGACGACGGTGGCATGAATGTTACTCAGAGGGGTGTTTGTTGGAGTACAAACCATAATCCAACGACTGACAACAATCATGTTTTGGTAGGAAGTGGAACAGGTGTTTTCTCGTGTACAATAACCGACCTCTCTGCTAACACGACTTATTACATCCGTGCGTATGCCATCAACGATAAGGGTACAGCTTACGGCGAGGAAAAGAAATTTACTACACAAGATTATGGCTTGCCTAAATTGATTACGAACAATGTGACCAACATCACACAAACCACAGCCATTGGTGGTGGCGAAGTAACCGACGATGGTGGCCTAACGGTGACTGATCGCGGTATCTGCTGGAGTTCCAACCACAATCCCAGTATCAACAACCACATAGTACCAGCTGGTGAGGGTCTTGGCAGTTATACATGCAATATTACAGGTTTAAATGTGCACACAACCTACTATGTTCGTGCCTATGCCACCAACAGCAAAGGAACTTCCTACGGTGACGAAGTGAGTTTCAACACATCGGCTAGTTTACCCACAATATCCACAGGAACCATTTCCAACATTACCCAAACTACTGCTATTAGCGGTGGCAATGTCACTTCGGACGGAGGCGCAACAGTCACAGCTAAAGGCATATGCTGGAGTTCTAACCAGAATCCTACGATTGGCAATCATCATACAAGTGATGGCACAGGAACAGGTAGCTTTACCAGTAACCTAACAGACCTGACCCCAGGCAAGACATATTATGTTCGTGCGTACGCGACCAATAGCGTAGGCACAAGTTATGGCGAACAAAAGACTTTTACAACCAATCCTGTGAATAAGCCTACGGTAACAACTAATAATGTGACCAACATTACCCAAACCTCTGCCACTTGCGGCGGCAACGTAACTTCAGATGGAGGCGCAACAGTTACCGCGAGAGGTATCTGTTGGAGTTCAACAAATCAAAATCCTACGATTAGCAATCATATTATTAGCAATGGCACAGGAACAGGTAACTTCACGAGCAGCATTACTGGATTGACTGCGGGTAAGACTTATTATGTTCGGGCTTATGCAACCAATAGTGCAGGAACAAGTTATGGCGAGCAAAAGACTTTTACAACCAATTCTGTGAATAAACCTACTGTAACAACTAATACCGTGACCAATATCAATCAAAATTCTGCCACTTGCGGCGGTAATGTGACCGCTGATGGAGGCGCAACGGTCACAGCAAGAGGCGTTTGCTGGAATACAAGCCAAAACCCAACAATAAGCAATAGCCATACTTCAAATGGTTCCGGAACAGGCAACTTCACCTGCAACATTACTGGATTGACTGCAGGTAAAACTTACTATGTTCGCGCTTATGCAACCAATAGTGTAGGAACAAGTTACGGCGAACAAAAGACTTTTACAACCACTTCGGTTAATAAGCCTACAGTAACAACCAATGATGTACTTAATGTCAACCAAACTTCGGCTTTTTGTGGTGGTAATGTGACCAATGCTGGTGGTGGTACAGTGACAGCCCGAGGAGTGTGTTGGAATACTAGTCCTAATCCAACCATTAATAACAGCCACACAAATAATGGGTCAGGTACAGGTAGTTTTTCAAGTTATATTACAGGTCTAACTCCAGGCAAAACCTATTATGTTCGTGCCTATGCGACTAATAGCGCTGGAACAGGATATGGAATTCAAAAGACATTTACAACAGAAAGTACCTTAGAGGGCTGGCTATATTATGGAGAATGGAATAATCATTGGCAGAGTTGGGGGTTAACTAATGGTGGTACAAAGGAGTGGGCTGTGATGTTCCCAACATCAATTCTTTCACAATATTCAGGCACTAGTATAACTAAAGTGGATACTTATATTGGTGAAACTGGATCATACACTTTAAAAATTTATAGAGGGGGTACATCCCAACCAACTACATTAATGAAAACACAGAATTTTAACGTAACTACTACTGGATGGAATACAGTTAATATTTCACCTATCACAATGGTTACAACATCTACTCTTTGGGTTTCAATAACAACTACGCATAATGCAGGCCAATACCCAGCAGGTTCTTGTGAAGGAATTAATAACCCTAATGCTCGTTGGAATAATGATAATGGATATGGTTGGACTGATGTATATGAAAGCAATGGCAATGTAGACCTTTGCTGGGAAATACAAGTTTGGGTTACCAATCAAGCCAAGGGAGAAAAAGGACTTGAGATACAATTACCCCAAGTGCCAGCCAGTCCGCAACAAACACATGAAATCAAAGTATCCAGGAACCCACATGAAGGCCCGAAAAAGTATAAATGATAATTGTTTTAGAGGAAGTATAATTCCAAGCAACTAAAGTGAACGAAGCCATCCTTATAGTTCCGAAGGAAAACAGGAGCATAAGGATGGCTTTTTGTGTATATCGAGGTTTGACAAGATAAAAGAAAAACAATCATAAACCGCCTCATGTTTTTGGACGGTTTGTTACTACCGCTATGTCATACCATCACAACCCAATGCCCAGCACTTGTGTTGCCCTCACGGATCAGAATACCCTTCTTTTGCAGGGCTGAAAGGTCACGTTGCACAGTTCGAGAATCTACTGACAAAACTACCGACATTTGCTTGCTGGAAATGAATGGATTCTCTTTTATCAACTCACATATTTTCTTCTGTCTATCAGTTAGTTGAACTACCGACAAACTTACGACATCACTTACGACATTTTTTCTGCCACTGGTGACATCATAACCGCGCTGGAATGCCACCAGTGTGCCACCGCAATGTAATTTCACCGTTGGCCATTCTACAAAACCACACCACTTTTCTCACCGAAACAAAACATTTCTTATCTTTGCCGCTTCAAATTTTCAATCATCATACTATTATGAAAACTCCGAAACAAGTAGAACCTACCAAACACTTTTTTGAATACTTCAACGAGAACCTCCCCAAGAACTGGGACGAACCCGCTTTGACGGATTACGATGACGTCACGAGTTATACCTACGGCGAGATGGGTGCCAAGATGATGCAGGTGCAAGCCATGCTGGAGGTTGCAGGATTAAAGGCTGGCGACAAAATTGCTATCTGCTCGAAGAACTGCGCCAACTGGGCCATTGCCTTCCTCGCCATCGCTGCCAACCGTGGCGTGGTGGTGTCCATTATGGATGCTTTCGTCGAGAGCGATATCGAAAACCTCGTTACGCACTCCGACGCCAAGGCCATCTTCGTCGGTCCCGCGGTCTGGAAACGTCTCCACCCCGACAAGATGCCCAACATACAAATCGCCATCGGAACGGAACAGTTCCGTGTGCTCTATACCAAAGACGAGCAACTGAATACGGTGAAAGAGGATGCTGAAAAGCTCTTCAACGAAAGATACCCCAACGGCTTCACCAAGGCCGATGTCAACCTGCCCACCGACAACCTCGATGAGCTGATGATCATCAATTACACCTCGGGCACTACAAGCGCCCCGAAAGGTGTCATGCTGTCGTACCGCGCCATCTCCGCCAACGTGCAATACAGCCAAGAGACTATCCCCAACCACGCCGGCTGGACCGAAGTGTGCATGCTGCCTCTCTCCCACATGTTCGGCATGACGATTGAATTTCTTTACCAAATCGCTGGCGGATGCCATGTCTATTTCCTGAGCAAGACCCCTTCGCCAACCATCTTGTTAAAAGCCTACAAAGAGACAAAACCCTATATGATTCTCACCGTACCGCTTGTACTGGAGAAAATCTTCAAAGCGAAGATCTTCCCTGCCCTCAACAAACCTATGGTAAAGTTCTTGTGGCATACGCCGTTACTCTGCAAGATTGTGGAAAAGACCATCTACAAACAACTGATGGAGGCCTTTGGTGGCAACCTCATCTGGCTCATCACCGGTGGTGCCGCCATCAACGCGGAAGTGGAAAAGGTGTTCCGACGCATCAAGTTCCCCTTCGTGGTGGGCTATGGCATGACCGAAGCTGGACCGCTCATCTGCTACGAGCACTGGTACAACGAGATGATAGGTTGTTGCGGCTCCTGCGTCACCCGCAACGAGCTGAAAATTGACTCACCCGACCCAGAGAATGTGGTTGGCGAAATCCTATTCCGCGGCGAACACGTGATGATGGGCTATTACAAGAACGAAGAAGCCACCCGCAACGCCATTGACGAAGACGGTTGGCTACATACCGGCGACCTCGGCACCATGAACAAGAAGGGCTTGCTATTTATCAAAGGCCGTTCAAAGGCCATGATTCTGAGTTCCAACGGCCAAAACATCTATCCTGAAGAAATCGAAGACAAGATCAACAACCTGCCTGGTGTGGTTGAGTCACTCATCGTAGGTCGTCAAGGCAAGATTGTCGCCTTGGTCTATCCCGATGAGAAATACGACCTGCATGACATGAGCATGGATGAGTTGATGAACGAAAACCTCGCCAAGCTGAATGCTATGCTGCCTGCTTATTCCAAGGTGTCGTCCATCGTCCTCATTGACAAGGAGTTCGAGAAGACGCCCAAACGGAGCATCAGAAGATTTTTGTACAGTTAGTTGATAGGATAATCACTCCTTCACCAGTTTAATGATGCTTGTACCAGCCTCACTTGAGATGCGCGCCACATAAACGCCTTTTGCAAAAGCACTTAAATCAAGTTCAGCACGGCCATTGATGACTGATGCCGTTAGCATTTGCTTGCCAAGCATGTCAAACACAACGACTTGACCTTCGTTAGTATTAGTCTCTACCATGACCCTGTCCGTAGTGGGATTGGGGCTGACGTTAGCAGCAAGTGCCGACTGCTCAACAACACCGACACTAGGGTTGTTGCCTACCCACACATCATCGACATACACACCATCAGCTTCGTTCGATTTGCCCTTAAATGCGATAAGATAAGCGTCTGAAGCCTCGGGCAAAGCGAGGGTGATGGTCTCCCAATCTTCGCAAGCGTAGGTATAGTCTCCGAGGAGATGCCAATAATCGTTTATCGAAGTGGCATACCAAACCGATAGTTCATCCACAAATTGGCCCAACGAACGCTGCCTGTGATTGAAAGTGAGGATGGGGTTAGAGACGGCTGTGATGTCTAACGGTGCGGAAACGAGCATAGCCTCCTCGCCCAACCAGATGAAGAACGCTGTGTTGTTGAGGATGAGATAACCAGGGTCAACCACCCAACCGTCTTCGCCCGACAGAATCTCGCTCTGCCAGCACACGAAATCCTCCGAAGCCTCAAAATCATCGAAATAAGGCTCATCGTCGGTGACGGTAATCACGTCGCATAGCGTTTTGAACGTCAGCGGATACGACCATTCCGATTCCAACCCTTCGCCGCAGTTCGCCTTGACGCGGACGGTGTATTCAGTGTTGGGCTCCAGATTCTCCATCAGATAGGGTTGCGAAGTCACGGTAGCCTGATGTCCATTCTGGTCAATCGTCCAGCTTTCCTCGTTGCCGACTGATGTCCAAGCGAGCAATGCCGTGAATGCCGTAATCTCAGTGGCTTGCAAATTCACCGGACGGGCACAGCCGCCAGCAGAGGCAATCTCGATATCATCGATGAAGATGTAGTATCCGCCATTGCTGTGACCTAAAAACGAGACTTGGAAAGTAGACGACAATTCATCCAAAGTGAACAATTCATCGTAGGTATTCGACCAATCGCTGAAACTATAACTGCCCAATTGGTGCCAGCTGTCGGTTGGCGAGGTGCGGTAGCTCACTATCAGCTCATCGGCATCGTACAATCCCATCATCGCGTAGGCGAAACTGAAAGTAGCACTGTTGCTGCCTGTCAGGTCGAAAGTGGGAGAAACCAGTCGGGCCTCTTGACCTGAACTAGCATTTTGGAAGGCCACCACATTGGAACCTGTACCTTGCATCACGGCCCAAGTGGCAGAGCTCGTCGTCTCCACCGTCCAACATTCCATCTCCCCCGATTGAAAATCTTCAATATAGGATTGTCCTGGTGCAATAGGGATAGTGCATTGTGCAGTCGCAGTAGCAACAAAAAAGAAAGCCATCATAGTGGCAAATAGTGCTTTTGTGAAGTAGTGTTTGTTTTTCATAGTGTTTATAATTTGATAATGAAGAATTTGTGGCAAAGATAAAAAGAAAATCCGTATCTCACATTATCCTTTTTTTCCAAAATAATACTGGCCCTTCCCCTCCGTGCCTTTACCGTATTGGATGGCGTTGACAGGACAATGATGATAGCACGCCATGCACATGGTGCAGTTGCCATGCCATTTCGGACGACCGTCTTCCAAAGTGATGTTCTGCAAAGGGCAGACCTTTACGCATTTACCGCAGCTGATGCACTTGTCAGTTGATAGATATTTCGTATCGTCGGTGGCATATTGATTGAAGCCTGGATTCACCAAATAGGTCTTCAGCCAAGACAGGGTGCCTTTGACAATCTCAGAAAAACATTCCTTATTAATTAATCGCGGGATATTGCGCGTCACGGCGGCATCCGCTTCAGCGATCTTTTGCTTGGCTTTCTCCTCGGTATCAAGTTTGAAGCCTGCCATGCCGATGTAAGTTTCGGGCATTTGCACACTGAAACAGGCCGATAATGACCAGCCTTTTTCTTCTACAGCCTTGCGGAAGACTTTCTCTGTGTCGCCGCAATTGTCACCACAGGTGCAGGCGAAATAAGTATAAGGCAAGGTCCCTGAGCCTGTCGAAGGGCCGACTTTCACTATCATTTTCTTCACGAAGTCGAGCACCAATTTCGGCGGTGCCCATGAATAAATCGGAAACACGAAACCAAGTCTTTCGCCTTCGGCCAATTCGTATTCGTAACGGTTTTCGCGAGCCGCCTCGGGAATGAAAACCAAATTGTCGTTGAGACCTGCCGCAATGGTCTCTGCCACATGTTTGCTGTTGCCACAGCCGCTGAAATAGAAAATCATAACAATTGGATTTAATGCCGCAAAAATAAGCAGAATATCGTACTTTTGCAACTTCAAAACTTTTCCAATGCCCAAAGACTCCCTAAACCGCTCCATACTAAAGCTGGCCATCCCCAACATCATCAGCAACATTACCGTGCCGCTGTTAGGTTTGGTGGATATGGTGCTCATGGGCCATCAGGACAGCATTGCTTATATCGGGGCTATCGGCTTGGGCGGCACCATTTTCAGCGTAATGTACTCCATTTTCAGCTTCATGCGGGCGGGTACCACAGGCTTCACGGCACAGGCCTACGGTGCCAACGACCGCGCTGAGATGGCCTATTCATTGTATCGTTCGCTCTGCATCGCAATGATTGCCACCGTTTTGGTATTGTCTCTGCAAGGTCCAGTGGAATGGCTCAGCATGAAGCTATTACACGGCAGCAACGAGGTATTAGCTCATACCGCCACTTATTTCCGTGTGCGTATCTGGGCGGCACCCGCAGTGCTTTGCCTTTATGCCTTCAACGGCTGGTTCATCGGAATGCAAAACACCACTATCCCCATGATTATCGCTATCCTGACTAATGTGGTGAATATCATTTTGAGCGTCATCTTTGTTAATGCCATGGGTATGGGCGTCTCGGGCGTTGCTTTGGGAACCGTCATCGCGCAATATTGTGGACTGATTACAGCTATTATTTTCCTATTCGCCAAGTTCCGCTATCATCTCATCTCGATCAGGCGAGTCATTCTGTTACAGCGCGACAAACTAAAACGTTTCTTCTCGGTAAACACCGACTTCATGATTCGTAGCATCCTTTTGGTGTTGAGCATTGCCTATTTCAACAACCAGTCAGCCAAGCTCGGCGACGATATGCTGGCGGTCAACATGATTCTCATGCAATTCTTCTATATCTTCTCCTACTTTACCGATGGTTTTGCTTATGCGGGAGAAGCCTTAGTGGGTCGTTTCACCGGTGCACATGACCAAAAGCAACTTCACCAAACTGTGAAACTGTTGCTGATTTGGGGATTCGTTATCGCTTTGCCATTCACCTTATTATACGCTCTCTTCCCCGATTGGTTCATCGGCCTCATTTCCGACCAGCCCGAAATCGCGACACAAGCCCAGCCCTACCATATCTACATGATTCTCATCCCGCTCATCACCTTCGCAGCCTTCATTTGGGACGGCATTTACATCGGTGCCACGGCTGCCCGCGCCATACGCAACACCATGCTCATTTCGGCTGTAGGTGTGTTCTTGCCCGCCTCCTTATTATTAATGCCTCATTTTGGCAATCATGGCTTGTGGATTGCTTTTCTAATGTTCATGGTTGCAAGAGGATTGTCTATGACTTTGATGGCGAAAAAGGCGGTGTTTGGAACTTTGGTAAAGTAGCGAGACAGTTATATTTCGTCGATTTCCTCGGCCGTCAATCCTGTGTATCTTGAGATTTCTTGTATGGTCATCCCATCTTTCTTCATGCGACTGGCCATCTGTACTAGATTCTTATGAACAGCAGTTTCGGTAATCACTTGTGAGTTTTTCTCCCATTCTTCCCAATCTGTTTCAGCAATATAACGCATCACTTGCTCACGCAAAGGCAACAAGTCATCTTTGAGAACAAACCAAACGACATTGGGATCAACCTGATAATAACCATGCACTAAATTATGACGCATTTTTGTGATTTGAAGCCAATCAGTTTCATTATACTTTTCCTTGAAAGCCTTGCTAAGATGATAGGCGGCTTCACCAATAACCATGGTGTAATACACAATGCCTCCAAAAACTATTTTGTCAGCAGTCAGGGCCTCATAAGTCAAACCATTTGACTTCTCCAAAATAGTATCGATAGCAGCAAGAATATGCTCCAATCGGCTTTTGTCTTTAAGCGGCTCTCTCATAAATCAATATTTTATCACGATTGGCACTTTCCACGGCAAAAGGAGCTAAAGAGCCTTCTGTTACTAAATCCACACTTCTATCTAACAAATTCTCCAGATCATTCCACATGCCGAAAAACTTCAATCCTACATGTTGCGAAGGGTCGAGGACAACAAGAATGTCGACATCGCTCAAAGGCGTTTCTTCGCCTCGGGCAAACGACCCGAACAACCATGCCTTCAGCACGGGCTGGTTGGCGAAATACCCTGAAACAATATGTCGAATTTTTTCCTTGTCCATTTTGATTTGTACTATTTCTGCCTGCAAAAATAACACTTTTTTGCAAAAAACACTACCTTTGCCGAAAACTTTACCTCATGGAAGAAATCCTCAAATTCTTAGACGACGTCCTCCACAATAACAACCGCCCTTGGTTTCAGGAGCATAAGAAACAATACCAGCAGGCACAGGCTAATTTCAATACCTTAGCCGAGCAAATCATCGCTGGCGTGCAGAAGTTCGACGACAACTGCAAAGGTTTAACTTTGAAAGATTGTACCTACCGCTTCTACCGTGACACACGTTTCTCGCCCGACAAGCGGCCTTACAAAACCCATTTCGGTGTGTTCGTCTGTCCCGAAGGCAAGAAGTCGATGCTGAGTGGCTATTATTTCCATTTGGAGGCAAAGGAGTCGGAATACCTCGGCCACAACATGCTTTGCACAGGGATGTACATGCCCGACACAGCCATGCTGAAGACCATCCGTAACGAAATCCTCTTCAACGGCGAACCGCTTGTGGAAAGCATCGCCAAAGCCGACACCTTTGACCTCGACACCAGCAATGCCATGAAACGCGGGCCCAACGGCTATCCCAAAGACCATCCGCAAGCCGAACTCTTCAAGCAGCGCGACTGGCTCTTGGTACAAGACCTCCCTGACGTACGCCTCTCTGACCCGCATCTTGTGGATTGGGTGGTATCCGAATTTGAGAAGACCAAAGATTTCTGCCAGTGGCTGAATCGAACTGTTCGTGGTGAATAAAACAGTAGTGGGTGACTAAAATTTTTACAAATAGCCTTGTGTTTCAAGGATTAATTATCGGTATAATAGACAAAAATGATTGGTGAGATGAAGCCCAATAGTTCAAGTCCTCCGCTGTCTCCGTTGATCG